>Ga0208514_100118_pt1 | contig 72642 bp, 71 predicted proteins | sample LakWasMet70_HOW9_2_FD_183900 | JGI IMG/M metagenome (GOLD analysis project Ga0208514, IMG submission 183900) | Freshwater sediment methanotrophic microbial communities from Lake Washington under simulated oxygen tension - Sediment Metagenome... | ecosystem: Environmental > Aquatic > Freshwater >...
GGGACCTGACCAATTTCAATGTCGCCGTGGCTGACTTTGAGCAGGCGTTTGGCCCGATTGCCCAGCGTTTTGACATGACCTGGCAGCTCAAACTGTCCGAGCAAAAAACACGTACGGCGATCATGGTCTCGCAATATGACCACTGCCTGGTTGATTTGCTGCACCGCCACCATAGTGGTGAGTTGGCTTGCGATATTCCTTTGATTATCAGCAATCATAGAGACACCGAGAAACTGGCACAGTTTTACGGTATTGACTTCCACTATCTGCCGATGAGTAAGGAAACCAAAGCCGAGGTTGAGGCCCAGCAATTTGCGCTGTTTGATCAATATGGCATTGATTTGATCGTGCTGGCACGCTATATGCAGATTTTGTCACCGGATTTTGTCGCGCGTTATCCGCAAAAAATCATCAATATTCACCACTCATTCCTGCCAGCTTTTATCGGCGCGCGCCCTTACCACCGTGCCTTTGAGCGTGGTGTGAAGTTGATTGGTGCCACCAGCCACTATGTCACTGAAGTGCTGGATGAAGGCCCGATTATCGAGCAGGATCTGGCGCGGATTTCTCACCGTGACCAGGTTGAAGACTTAATCCAGAAAGGCCGTGACCTGGAACGTGTGGTGCTCTCCAAAGCTGTGCGCTGGCATATTGAGCATCGTATTTTGCTCTATGCGAACAAGACCGTGATTTTTGATTAAACTGTTTCACCCAATAAAAAAACCGAAGCTTTGAGGCTTCGGTTTTTTTATTGGCCATAGGGAGGCTTACGGCAGCGTACGTTCCAGTTTAAACAGGTCTGCAATTTGCTCGCGTTCGCGGATCACATGCACCTGGTCACCATCCACCAAGACTTCTGCCGCACGGGCACGCGTGTTGTAGTTGCTGGCCATGCTCATGCCATAGGCGCCAGCAGAATGAATCGCTAGGTAATCGCCTTCCTCAATTGACAATGTGCGGTCATGACCTAAAAAGTCACCACTTTCACACACCGGGCCGACAATTTCATACACCTGCGCTTCAGCAGTCGATGGCGCGATGGTGGTGATATTGTGGAATGCGTCATACAGCGCCGGGCGCATCAGGTCGTTCATGGCGGCATCAACGATGGCGAAGTTTTTGGATTCGCCCGGTTTCAGGTATTCCACCTTGGTCAGCAAGACGCCTGCATTACCGACCAGTGCGCGGCCTGGTTCGAACAACACTTTTACGTTTCTGCCAGCCAGTTTTTGCAAGATAGCAGCTGTGTAAGCAGCAAAGTCTGGCGGGGTTTCATCACTGTAGGTAATGCCTACGCCGCCGCCGACGTCTATATGCTGGATATGAATGCCTTTGGCAGCCAATGCGTCTACCAGGCCAAGTACTTTATCCAGTGCATCCAGAAAAGGCGAAAGCTCGGTAATTTGCGAACCAATATGGCAATCCACGCCGTGCACTTCGATGTTAGGCAGTTGCGCCGCTTTTTCATACAGGTTCAGTGCATCTTCAAACGCCACGCCAAACTTGTTGTTTTTGAGACCGGTAGAAATATAGGGGTGCGTTTTGGCATCTACGTTGGGATTCACGCGTAGAGAAACCGGGGCTTGTTTACCGAGGCTGGCAGCTACTTGCTGGATGCGGTCCAGTTCATTGACTGACTCGACGTTAAAGCACAGTATGCCTGCTTCGAGCGCGGCTTTAATTTCAGCATGTGATTTCCCCACCCCTGAGAACACGACTTTTTTCGGGTCGCCACCTGCAGCAAGCACGCGCGCCAATTCGCCGCCAGACACAATATCAAACCCGGCGCCTAATCTGGCGAACAGATTCAGAATGGCCAGGCTGGGGTTGGCTTTCACTGCGAAGCAAATCAAATGGTCATGGCCGACCAGGCCAGCCTGAAAGCGTTCAAAGGCTTGCGTTAATGCTGCACGCGAATAGACGTAAGTAGGCGTTTGATGTGCCAGGGCGATCTCACGCAGAGCCACATGTTCAGCATGTAGCAAGCCCTGTTGAGTAGAAAAAGGTTGGGTTGAAAGCGTGGTCACGATGAAGACTTATCTTGTTGAGGAGTTTGAGGATATTGGCGTTCAGGAATATACAAATCCCCTTTGAGACCACAGGCGCTCAGTTGAGCCAACAATAAGGCAACAGCCAGTAATCTCGTCCAGAAGGAAAGCATGATCCACCGTCCAATATAAATAGTGCGTCATTTTACCATTAAACCGCCAGTGGCTCATGGTGCCTGCGCCGCCACTTGACCGTTTGTCGGGCAATCTCAACCATTGGTCGGCTGCTGCTGGACATGACAGCCTGCTGTTTGCATGATAAGGCTATCTTAAAAGGGGTTTGATCATGAAGCGCCCAAATCAATATGGTTTTAGCCTGATTGAAATGATGATTGTGGTAGCGATTATTGGCTTACTGGCCAGTATTGCCGTGCCAGGGTATCAGGACTATGTGAAAAGTGGCAACGCCGCAGAGGCCCCCGCCAATCTGGCTAATTGCCGGGTGCAGGCTGAGCAGTTCTTTCAGGATAACTTTACTTATGTGGGGTTCGTTTGTGTGCCTAGCGATGCCAAGTCTTTCGATTACAGCATTGATAACCAGTCGGCGACTACCTACACTTTGCGAGCCACTGGCCGAGCTTCCAATAACATGGGTGCCTTCGAGTTCACAGTCAATCAGGATAATGCCAAAACCTCCAAGTTTGATGGCACAGTGGGCAGTTCTTGCTGGCTGACTTCATCTTCAGGGTCTTGCTAACAGATGCGTCAGCAAGGATTTACATTGGTGGAGCTGGTGGTGGCCATGGCGGTGTTGATCTCGTTGGCTACCATTGCGATTCCGGCCTTCCAGACGTCGATTGGCAACGCCCAGATTCGTACGGTGGCGGAGTCTATCCATAGCGGTTTACAGCAAGCGAGGATGGAGGCGATCAAGCGTAATGCCAGGGTCAAATTTATCCTGCAAACCAATAGTGCCTGGCAGATTGGTTGTGTCACTGTGGTCACGGGCTGTCCGGCGCTGATTACGCAAAGAAGTGCCACGGAAGGGTCTTCTACAAATACAGCGGTGTCGGCAGATAATGATACTGCGGTATTTAGCAGTTTTGGTACGCGTGACCCGGCGACGGCCGTGGGGCTGACGGTGGTCAATGTCACCAATACGCAAGTCAAGAATGAAGAGCGCAGGGCTTTGCGCGTGCTACTGGCAGCCGGGGGCAATGCCAGGGTATGTGATCCGGCCGTGTCGGGTGCAGGGGATCCTAGGGCATGTTAATTCTTTCACGACAAAAGCGTTCTTTTGCCATGCGTTTGCAGCAGGGCTCGGTGCTGATTGAGTCTATGGTAGCGCTGGTGATTTTTAGTATGGGCGTGCTGGCACTGGTGGGTTTGCAAAGCGCCATGATTAAGAACAGCAGTGATAATCGCTACCGCGCGGAGGCACAACTGATCGCACAAACACACATCGCCAACATGATGGCTTTTGGTGGAGATGCGGCAAACTATATTACCCAGGTGGATAAGAGCAAAATCAAATCCCAGTTGCCGAATGGTACGCTGACTTTCTCGGCACTGACCAACACCATGGTGACGGTGACGGTTGGCTGGCAAGTGCCTGGCGGTAACCGTCATCAGGTCAATGCGTCCAGTTATTTGTTTGATGTGATGCCGTGATGAATACATCTATGCGCATGTTTTCACGTTTACGCAGCCAGCGTTTCCAGACGGGCTTGAGCCTGGTGGAGTTGCTGGTGGGTATTTTGATTGGTCTGGTGGCGACTCTTGCCATCAGCAACCTGTTTAGTGGCTTCGAAGCTCGCAAACGCATGATTGCAGGGGGGGCTGATGCGCAATCAAGCGGCGTGCTGGCCATGTATTACATGCAGCGCGACGCGCAGAATGCGGGTTATGGCCTGCCTTTGTATAACAGTAGTGACCCATCTCCTTTGTTGTGCCCGATCAACACCTCGATTAACCAGGGCGGAGTGATTATTAACTTGTCGCCAGTGGTGATTGTAGACGGCGGCACAGGCAGCGACATTGTGCGCATCCGCTATGGCAACCCGGCCAGTGGTGGTGCATCCTTGCGCGCCACGGGGACCATGACAGCGCCTACTTTGGATGGCCGCCTGATTGGTTGCCAGGAGAATGATGTGGTGCTGTTTCATCAAACACCGACCAATCCGAATTGCAGCCTTGGCCGCCTGCAAAAAGTTAATTCTGATCGCACCATAAATACCTTGTCTGAAATTAATACACCGCCTACGGCCAGCCCGGTGAGCATTTTGAATGGTGCCGATTGGGTACGCTTTTCCTGTTTGGGCGCATGGAATCAGTATGAATATACGGTGAATGCCGCCATGGAACTGACGCGCACCGGAGGCACATCCGGCACCACGCCATTTCCGAATAGCGCGGCGGTACCCGTCGCCAGTGATATTGTGGCCTTGCAGGCACAATACGGGATTACCGAGACCATAGACCCCACGGCGACCACCACCACCGCTGCCGCTTATTTGAACCGGGTTGATCGATGGGTTGATGCCACGGGTACTTTTGGGCCGACGATGGCGCTCATGGACCGTAACCGTATCCGTGCGATCCGCATTGCAGTGATCGCCAGGGACGGCAATTTGCAAAGAAGCAATGTGAGCCAGACATGTAACGGTGCCGCAGCAGGCGTGAGCAGAGTGTGCATCTGGCAGGCGGATGCCAATCCTGCCGGTGTTGACTTAAGTGGCGTGCCCAACTGGCAGCGCTACCGCTACCGTAGCTTTGAAGCCACTATCCCGCTCAGAAACATTATTTGGAACCGCGATGCGCTATAGCCTTTTATTGTCTCGAGTGGCACGCAGGCCTTTGGTTCGCCAAACCGGTATCGTGCTGTTTTTTGCCTTGCTGGCACTTGCTGTAATGTCGATTGCGGCGGTGGCCCTGATACGCAGTGTGGATACCAATGCCTTGCTTTCAGGCAATATGGTGTTCCGCCAATCGGCCAGTACGGCCTCAAATGTGGCGTTGGAAGGCATTGCACAGAGTATCGCTAAAAACGTATCGCTGTCGGTCAGTACGGCGCACCATCCTGGCTTGGGGTATTACGCCAATTGTAGCCAGTTTGATACCCGGCCCGATGCGCTAGTGTGTGATGGCAACCAGTTGACGACGATGGCGTGGAATAACGGCAATAGCAGCCTTGCCCCCAGCCAGACCGATGGTAATGATGAAATCCGCAACGGTGTAGACCGCCAGGGGAATGAAATCCGTTATGTTGTAGAGCGCATGTGTAATTACAGTGATGCTGAAATTGCTGATGGTGCTGCGTTAAGTGATGCCTCCCGTTGCATGATGGCCAGCTCCCCCAGCAATGGCGAAAACTGCTCTCATAATATTACAAATCTTGAGCTGTTCAAGCGCTGTATTGCCAGTTCGGATTCACCGTTATATCGGGTCACCTTGCGTATCGCAGGACCCAAAAACACCGTCACTTTTTTGCAAACGTTTATCTCCAACTAAATGGGTGGAACGATGAAAAGCCAACATTGGATCAAAAAAATTTTCTGGCTGGGCGCATTGCTACCAGGGCTTGTGCAAGCTGAATTTCTGGATCTGGCGACCATGCCGTTGCAAACCTCCGGCAGTTCGGATGTCAAACCAAACCTCATGTTTGTGCTGGATAACTCGGGCAGTATGGGCTGGGATTATGCGCCTGACTGGTCCAACTCTTCTTCACCATGGTTGTTTGATAATGCGGATTACAACACGCAGTACTACAATCCAGAGGTGCAATATAGCCCGCCGTTGACCTACCTGGCCGCCAGTATGGCCAATCAGACTAATTTTGCGGCGGTGCCGAATGAGGTGAATGATCTGGGCGGTGGCAAAAACGGGACCACTGATATCCGCTCGATGGCGACTTACTATGCGTTTATCCCAGGAGAGTTCTGCTCCACGCCTAGCCTGACCAGTTGCGTGATCTCGAAAGAGGCAACGGGAAGCTATATTTATCCGTCCAATATCCGCTGGTGTAACACCAGCACGGCTGCAACCAGACGCAGTTTGACCGGCTCCATGTATTGCCAGAAGATCCGCAATGCCAGCAGTACCGTGAATGACGGCAATACCTATACCAATTTGCGCAGGCCTATCTCCACCTATACCCTGACGCTGAACAAGACCAGTAATAATGCGTCCATACAAAGCATAAAAATCAATAATATTGAGCTTTTATCCACTACCGTCTCAGTCAACAACTCATATAACAGCAGCCAGTTTGCCAGTGAGGTGCGCAATAATATGTGCCGTACCAGTCTGTCGGGCAATTGCAACCTGAGCGGTAATACGGTCAATATCAGCAGCAATGTGCTGACGATTATTACGCCTGCTGGTGAGCCAGTGAACACCGCCGCCCCGATTCAAGTCACCATGACAGGTGGCAATTACACGGCTCAACTGACGACTAATACCACCACTGACATTCCCGGCAGCATGGTCTACGTCAAGATTTCAAGTGATGTCCCTTATACAGCCCCAGGAAAAACGACCAAAGGGCTGGATAGGTTGGATTGTACCGGCACTACTTGTACGCTTACCGAGGAGATGACCAACTTTGCTAACTGGTGGGCGTATTACCGTACACGTATGCAGTCGATGAAAACGGCAGCCAGCCAGGCATTCAAGGCGCTGGATTCCCGTTATCGCGTTGGTTTGGTCACCATTAATAGTCCGAGTTCCAACTATCTGGCACTGGCACCGTTTAATGCTAGCCAGAAGCAATCCTGGTACCAGAAACTGTTTGCGGTGTCTGCCAGTGGCGGCACCCCGTTGCGTACGGCACTATCCAGCGTAGGGCGGCATTTTGCTGGTAAAAAAACATTGGGCAATGATGACCCGATGCAATATGCCTGTCAGTCTAATTTCACCTTGCTGACCACGGATGGTTACTGGAACGACAGTAGCAATCCAACCCGTATCAATAGTACAGCCATCGGTGACCAGGACGGTAGCAGTCCACGGCCACAGTTCGACAGTAGCGCTAAGTCCAACACGCTGGCGGATACGGCCAAGTATTTTTATGATACGGATATCCGGGATAATACGTTCTCGAATTGTACCGGTGGCTTAGGCTCTTCTGTGTGTGGTACAACCAATGATTATCCAAAACAGAATATGGTGACCATGACCTTGGGCCTGGGCATTGACGGCACATTGGTTTACACCGAGGACTACAAAACGCGGACCTCCGGCGATTACAAGGATATTTCTTCCAATGCAAAAAACTGGCCGGACCCAACCCTCAATGAGGATGGCACCCGTATTGATGACTTATGGCATGCGGCAGTAAACGCAGGCGGCACCTATTACAGTGCCAGCAACCCCAAGTTGTTACGTGAGTCATTAGCGAAGGGCTTGTCCGAGATCAAGTCTATCCAGGGCGCCAGTGCCGCCGCTGCCGCCAGTAGCCTGGCGCCGACCAATGGGGATAACTTCCAGTATGTGGCCAGTTACCAGTCCGTGAAGTGGACAGGCAATCTGGAGGCACGCACGGTCAACACGACCTCTTTGCAAACGTCAGAAAGCGCCGTATGGTGCGTTGAGAATGTGGCCGCAGAAACATGTACCTCACCTGCAACGGCGGCTAGCCAGGACGGTAAGCTGTATTGTAAAACGACTAACTCTGATCAGACTGCGTGCGGGAATGCAGGGGGCGCATTAGGTTCTGCCATTGGCATGAGTGAGCCTGCCTCGTGTTATGTGGCGATTGCAAGCAGTTGTACTGGCAAGTTACAGAATCAGCTGGGTGCAAACCGTCAAATATTCTTTAATGCCAATAATGCAATGGTATTGTTTACGGCAGATAACTTACCTGTGCAGCATCGCACTACGCTGGAAAATGGGTATAAAGCGTTGAGCCAGATGCAGGGCTTGCCTGCCAGTGACCTGCGGATGACTGAACCTAATAAAGCCGGCAAGTTGGTGGATTATCTCCGAGGGAATAAGACTTACGAAGATACCTCATCTAATCCGGTTGCAGATAATCGCTGGTTCCGTGAGCGGTTAGCAACGCTGGGGGATATCTCACAGTCACGCCCCGCTTATTTCAAAGCCTCTAATGTGGATTATCTGGATGCCGGTTATAAAGCCTATAAGGCATCAAGAAAAGCCTTGCAAAGTGGAACGGTCTATGTGGGCGCCAATGATGGTATGTTACATGCCTTCAACGCCGATAACGGTAATGAGCTGTGGGCATTTATCCCCACCCCGGTGATTGCCAACCTGGCCAATCTGGCCGATAAAGAGTATGGCTCCAATTACCATACCAATTACGTGAATGGCAGCCCGGTGGTCACCGATGTTTGTATCTCCGGCTGCAGTGGCGATAGCGCTATTTGGCGCACTATCCTGGTTTCTGGGTTAAATGGCGGCGGGCGTGGCTATTTTGCCATTGATGTGACGAACCCCGGTAGCCCCGTGTTGCTGTGGGAGTTTTATGCACAGACCACCGGCGCGAATAGTAATCTGGGGTATACCTTTGGTAACCCGCTGGTGACTAAAATGCAGGATGGCCGCTGGGTAGTGCTGGTGACTTCGGGCTATAACAATGGCACCAATGCGCGTAAATTGAATGATGGTACATTGGTCGCTAACACGCCAACCGGGAATGGCGGCGGTTACCTGTATGTGCTCGATGCCAATACCGGCAGCGTGTTGAAAACTCTCTCTACCGGTGAAGGCAGTGCTGGCGAGCCTAGTGGCCTATCAAGAATCTCGGCCTATGCTGACCAGATGTTTGAAAATAACATGGCCTTGAATGTGTATGGCGGTGATTTAAATGGCAACATCTGGCGCTTTAACATCAACACCAATGCAGTGACTAAAATTGCGACCTTACGTGATGGCGGCGGTAATGTGCAAAAAATCACTACCCAACCAGAATTGGGTAAGGTCGACAATAACAAGGTGGTCATGGTGGGGACAGGGAAGTTTCTCGAACCGGCTGATTTGACAAACACCCCACAAAACTCTGCATACACGTTTAAAGATAACGGGCAAACCACGGCGATCGGGCGTGCGCAACTGACGACGCAATCACTGAGTGGTGATCGTGTCGTGACCTCGAGTGGGACGGTCAATTTTGATACCGGCTATGGCTGGGTGCTGGATTTCCCGGCGGGCGAGCGCGTCAACCTGGACCCGCTGTTATTAAATGGTGCTTTGCTGATGCCCACCATGGTGCCTAGCAGTGAGGCCTGCAACGGGGCAGGCTATGGCTGGTTTAACTTCTTTAACTACAAAAAAGGCGGCTCTTTGCTAACCAGTGGCATCGTTTCCGAGCGCATGACTACCCCGGCGGTGGGCTTCAATATCGTTTATGACGGTAATGGCGTGCCACATGTGGTGGTGACGGGCAGCAATGACCCAACACCGCAGCAACTGAGTCTGGACGACCAGGTATTTGGCCTCTCGGCGACGAGCAGGTCGACTGAGATTTTCAAGCAGAAGAACAATGGCAGCTATGGCACCAAGCAAAGCTGGCATGAGTTGATACAGTAAAAGTGTCACCAATAAAAAAGCCCCTAACGGGGCTTTTTTGTTACCTGCGGCTTATTTCACCCGTTGTGCAAACACATACAAAATCAGGCAAATCGCTACAACAACGCCAATCAGGGTATAGATGCCTACCGCGCCTAAAAACATGGTTGCCTCCTGTGATGGTGATGGTCGAAGGTTTATTTTAGGCAAACACAAGGGGAGTGTCTAGGCGTGCCTGAAACGCGTGCCCAGAGGGGGATGTTGCAGAGGTCGTGCGTGAATTTGGTACAGATTGGCCGCGGCTGTATACCGGGCAACAATGCTTGGCGCTAAACCACTTCCAGTGAGAGCTCTGCAGGTTTGTAAATCGCTTGAATATTATTGTCAGCCACAATGTCCTCAGCCAGGTACATAATGTCCTGTGCTGTCATCAGCTCAGGCATACTGGCGGTGTAGGTCAGTGGCTCATCTTGCCATTCGCTCATGATTCTTCCTTTATTTGCTGGTGTGTATAACTGTATTAACGTCATGCTTGGTCCATTCTTAAGTCGGGCATTCTGGTTTATGGCGGTTTTCCATATCACCATCGATTAAAACTATGTTAACCAGGTTGTGTGAAGATTTCATGAAGTGAATGCATTGTTTAGATGACAGTGACCTTGCTATTCATCTGTCCTGAAATGGCGCACAATAAAAGCACTTAGAGCGAGGGTTGGCTGATGAAGATTGCAAGGATATTCGCTGTGTTTGGGCTGTTGCTGCTATGCTATGCAGGTTTCTGGTATTGGCAGTCACTGACGGAGGCTGAGCCCATCAGCCCGCAGAGCGATGTTGCGCAGGCGATTAATCAGTGTGACCTGATTGCCAGCAAGGCAGCAGCTGGGTTGCCTGAAGTCTTGCCGTTTCAGAAGCTGGAGAAAGCGGCCAGGCAGTCGCGCGTACTGGATCGCTGCATGCAAGATCGCGGCTATGAGCAGAATCCGGCCTGGGTAACGCAAGCCAATCAGCAAGCTTCACGTATCGCACATGAGCAGGGTATTTCTGAGGCTGAGGCTTATGAAACGCTGCGTCGGCAGGCCATGTTAAACGCGCAGCCAGGCGCGACTGGCTACTGGCGCAAACCTGCCTGAGTGATTAGCGTTTTTGGCCGAGATAATCGGTTTTGCCAAGCGGTACACCGAGGTGGCGCAAAATGTTATAAGCCGTGGTGGTGTGAAAATAGACGTTGGGCATGACCCATTTTTGCAGGTAGTCCAACCCGGTAAATGTCAGGTCCACTTTGCGGATCGTCAGCACGATTTCTTTGCTGTCAGCCCCCTCCAGCTGTTCTGGTTGGATTTGTGCCAGAAAATCTATGGTTTTATCGATTCTGGCGTACAGCATGTCAAAGCTGGTTTCATCATCGGCATATTGCGGAATTTCCAATCCGGCCAGTCTAGCGCCTGCACCTTTACTCATGTCGCTCACCAATTGCACTTGTCTGGTGAGCGGATACATATCGACAGATAAACGGCTGTTCAGCAGTACCTCGGGCGCTACTTTCTTCTGCTCAGCATACAATTCACCTTGTTGCAGGATGTGTTTCAGGTTTTGCAAGGTGCGCAGCAATGGCGCGATACTGACATCATATAAATGCATGGCGTAATCCTCTTAATAGTCATAACGCCGATATTGTAACGCTTCTGCAATGTGCGCATCACTCATGTGTTCTGCACCGGCCAGATCAGCGATAGTCCTGCCAACCTTGAGAATGCGGTGATAACTACGGGCGGATAATGAGAACTTGTGCATGGCAGTTTGTAACAGGTGGCTAGCTTGTTCACCGAGCTGGCAAACATCCGCAATCTCCAGCGGGCCTAGCATCGCGTTAGGCTTTTGCTGGCGTTGCATTTGCCGCCGTCTCGCCAGCGTCACGCGGGCGCATATACTGGCACTGCTTTCACTTGGCTGATGCTGGCTCAACTCCTCTGGTTTAAGGGCTGGGACATCTATATTCATGTCAATGCGGTCAAGCAAGGGACCGGAAAGCTTGTTTTTGTAACGTAAGATTTGTTCTGGTGTGCAGCGGCAGCGCTGGTTGTAATGCCCGAAGTAGCCGCATGGGCAGGGATTCATCGCGGCAATCAACTGAAATTGTGCCGGAAAAGTGGCTTGCCTGGCGGCACGTGAAATGGTGATGCTGCCATTTTCGAGCGGCTCGCGTAATACTTCCAGCACCTTGCGGTCAAACTCCGGCATTTTACTTTTTACTAATATTTACTAAAAAAATTGTCCATAAATGGGTGCGTCATGATTTTTGCGAAACACTCAATTGCATGGGGCCATAAGAAAGAAGCCGATTGGGGATGCACATGTAGATGAGAACCTCTTAGACTTGGTAATTGAAACTGCATTGATACTCTATGAGGCTATGAGGTAAGTCGTTAATATTCCATAAAGTGGAGCCGTAGAGTGTATAAAATACAACTAGAAGATAAGAGCGTAAATAAAAAGCCCGCTAATAGGGCATGTTCAATCTCAACTTAAGTTCTAGATGGTTAGAGAGAGCTTTGCATGATTTGCAATAAGTCTCTAATCTAGGTCGTACATTCTCTTGAGTTAAATTGCCAAAGACATAAATATAACAAGGAGTGCCATGATGAAAAAATTTCGAGAAAAAGTGGTCCCTGAAATATCTGGCTACGTTTGTGATCGTTGTGGCCGTGAAGCCGAAGCTCATGGAGGAGAGGCGGAGGAACTCGTTTCGATTGATCGAGTGGGCGGGTATTGCTCGATTTTTGGGGATGGAAATCGAATTTCAGTCGACATTTGCCAGTATTGCCTTAAAGACGTCTTGGGGGAGTGGTTACGCATTGTGCCGCTGAGGTTTTCATGACTATTGAATCTAATACTGCACAAAATCTGGCTAAGATTCGATCTTTAGCAATTGATACCTTTGGTTCTGAGTCGGCGGCAGAGTCTTGGCTCAATCAGTATCATGCCCTGTTAGGGGCTGCTCCGATCGTTGCGGCAGAATCATCATCTGGATTTATTGAGGTTAAGAAAATGCTAAGTGCGATCAGTTATGGCGGAGCGGTTTAAACTCAGTGGTTTGATAAAGTAGGTTGGGATTATCTATGGTCATGTTTGTTAATCCATGAAAGGAACGTGTGCGATGGCTAAAAAAATCTCCGAATTACACTCAAATATGAGGCCTGAGTCACAGTTGCGCTCTCAAACTATGACAGAGCAACTTTTAAAAGAGATGCCACTTCATCAATTGCAGCAAGCGCGTGTACTCTCCAAAAAGCTGCTTGCTGAACTATTGAATGAACAACAAAAATCTATCACAAAATTAGAAAGGCGAGCCGATATGTATTTAGCTACCTTACGGACCCATATCCAAGCGATGGGCGGTGAGCTGGAGATTGTTGCACGCTTTCCTTATGGCTCTGTAAGTGTTGGTAATTTTTCAGATTTAGACCGTGGCCAGGAGCCTTGAATGAAGGGAACCTAAAAGAGAAGGTTGAACTTACTTTCCAACTAGAAGTTAACAAAATACTCCTGCATGATTCGTGGATTTTGTTGCAATTCAGCGAAATTAAATTAGCTTATAAAATATATAATTTTCATTGTAACAATAAAAATTGATTGTTGTTACAATAATCTGGTGAAACATGACAATCCCCAAAATTTAGATAAAAGGTCAGAATCTGGACGGAGATTTTATCCCAGTCCAGTGCGTTTGTATGAGCAGTTAGGCCGATTGAAATGATGAACGAGCCTATTTCGATTAGCCAGAAACCCTCGGTAATCCGTATCCCATTTTACGAGGGGAAAGTTAGAGCAGGACAGTCCCGCTTTGCCTCAGCAGCGCAGGATTATGAAATGAAAGAGCTCGACCTGAATGAGCTTCTAATCACTGACCCACCTGCCACCTTCATTGTACAAGTAGATCATAATTGTGACTCGATGGTGGATGCCGGCATTCTCCCTGGTTCTAAATTAGTGGTAAATAGAGCACTTGGACCTAAAGCCAAGTCGTCGAATATTGTCATTGCTATTGTTGATGGTGAGTTCGTAGTTAAGCGGTTATATAAAAAAATTAAAATTGTCCGTCTCCTTTCTGAGAATAAGGCAAAAGCGTACCCACCAATTGAGTTTACAGAGGGGCAAGAGCTCGTCATTTGGGGTGTGGTACAGCATGTCATCAATTCATTCACGTAACCGAATTTTTGCACTCGCTGACGTTAACTCTATGTATGCCTCTTGCGAGGAGGTATTCCGTCCAGATATACAAGGCAAACCAGTCGTAGTCCTATCCAATAATGATGGGTGTGTGATCGCTCAAAATAAGCTCGCCAAGGAAACTTTGGACATTTACATGGCACGTCCTTGGTTTGAGATTAAAGAGGTGGCCGAGAGGCTGGGCACCGTCGTGTTCTCATCAAACTATGAGCTTTACGCCAATATGAGCAATCGCTTTGCAGCGGTGCTATCCAGATATTCACCCCGCATGGAAAAGTACTCCATTGATGAAGTTTTTTTGGAAATTACGGGTATCAAAGCCAACTATACGGAATATGGCCAGGAGATTAAGCGAGATGTACGTGACTCAATCGGCCTACCGATTTGCGTAGGCTTTGGTCATAGCAAGACTTTGGCAAAACTCGCCAATCATTGTGCTAAAAAGCAATCACACTGGAATGGAGTATGTGACTTCACATCGATGTCTGAGAATGAGATAGATGCCATCCTGGCCGACTTACCTGTATCCAAAGTCTGGGGCGTAGGAAACAGGCTTGAAGCTAAATTAAATGCGGTTGGTGTCTTTAATGTACTGCGATTAAAGAAGGCAGACCCTAAGCGAATCAGAGACAAGTTTGGTGTGTTGCTGGAGCGTACTGCACGAGAGTTGAGTGGCGAAGTCTGGATAGAGATGGAAGATGAGCTTCCAGAGGCCAAACAGGTTATGAGTTCACGCTCTTTTGGCGTTCGTGCATCTACGTTGGAGGATCTGAGTCAAGCAATTGCTTTCCATGCCGGCATTGCAGCGGAACGCATGCGAGGCAAAGGTTTATATGCGAACGGTTTATATGTCTTTGCTCAGAATAGCCCACACGATCAGGCTGAGTATTACTCTGGTCAGCTTTCGGTTGGATTGCCTGCACCAACCAACTCAACCACTAAAATTACAAAGACGGCATTATGGCTGCTAAAGAAAATATATCGGCCAGGTGTCTATTACCAGAAGTGTGGGGTGATGTTATTAGAAACTGTTTCTAGCAATGGCCTTCAGAGTGATATGTTTGGTTTTACTGAGGGGGACTCAAAGTCTGAAGCCTTGATGGAAGTGATGGATCGAATCAAACATAAATATCCTAACAGCCCAATCAAGTCTGCAGCAGAAGGAAAGGCTCATGCTTGGAAGATGCAGCGTAATTATCTCAGCCCAAATTACACGGGTGATTGGCAGCAGTTGTTACAAGTAAAATAGCTAAAGCAGTTCTATTAAAACAAGGTTTGTGTATTGGTTTATTGGAACGTTAGTATCGTTTGAAAGGTTAAAGTTGGAACCAGCTTATTCAGTCCACTTAAGTCATTTTCAAATATAGTCCCATTTTCAGTCTCGAATCTATAGACCTGCTTTTTCCCACCATCAAAGTCGTATTGAGCCTTGGAGACTTTTAGTAACCGAGCAAGTGCCCAACTTTCTGAGCTATTTAAATGCCCAGGACTAACAAGATAGGTTTTCTCAATTTTTCTCAACTGGCAAAATTCAGCCAGTGTATCTATGTCTGCAATCAGATGGGTCGTTGTACAAATAGCCTCATCATCTCCATCCTCATATTCTGGTACTTCGCATATAAACCATGGCGAGTATGCTGCGATCTCAATTCCACTGAAGATGAACATATCATTACCTACAAATGATGGGATAAAGTCTTTTTTATGCGTGATGAACATGAAGACTCACCAATAAATGTATGATATATCATTACATCATAAATATTGGATGGACCCAATATTAATTGAGCTAAAAGCGAAAAAATTAAGATTTATAGATCAAATTTAGACCCATAAATGACTGATATATTGTGTAGTGATATATCAGTCAAAAGGCAACCATGCAATTTTCAGAATGTGGAATTGCAATGGAGCTTAGCAAAGCATTAGGGACGGTTTTCAGTAAGGCGAGAAAGGCTGCACATTTAACTCAAGAAGATTTTGAGCCTTTATCTCCAAGAACATACATTAGCCACTTAGAGCGGGGTCTTAGTTCTGTAACCCTTTCCAAGTTGGACGAACTATCGAAAGTTATTGGCGTACATCCAGCTTCTTTAGTGTTTCAAGCCTATATTGAGTACGATAAAAATGTTTCAGCGCTGGATCTGATGGCAATGATTATGGAAGACCTCAAGAAACTTGGAGACTAGTATCACAACTGATTATATTGTAATGCTGTTACTAAGAGTGGCTATCAGTTAAATTGAAGTACATAGATACAAAATTGATAAGATTTCTAATTTTGCCAGCGTTAAAAGAGTTCACGGACCACTGATTCAGCACGGAATTGAATGGCAATTATATTGAGGCTTGAAAACAATGAGTGAAAATTCAGGGGAAAAATTCTTTCATTTAGCTGTCGAGATCTTAATCTCAAACAGATTTATATTAACAGCCTTGCCAAACAAATCCAAAGAGCGTGGTTACGATCTAGTTGGCAAGGAAGCTGGTGAGAAGCAGTTTCCTATCGCTATTAAGTATTACCGTACTGAGCGTGCCCAGCCTTCTTTAATTGCAGCAGCAGCAGAGAGTTTGATACAAGCAGCCGTACTAGGCAATTTTAAGCATGCGGTATTAGTAGTTTCCTGTGTGGTTGAACCCCCAATCAAAATAAGTTTAGAAAAACGGTTTCAAATAAGAATATTAGACAAGCTTACTTTGCTCAGTATGGCTTTATCAGATCCAAAGCTTTATGACTCTCTGATCGCAATCGATGAATCCAATGCAGAGGTTTCCCAAAATCCAGAGATTCCTGAAACCAAGAAAAATGATTTATCTTTGGATGAATTAAACGCACTAAATTATCTGACAAGAAAAAAGAGACCTGCAAGAGAAGGTTCAGCGCTAAGTGAACGCTTGAGAAATCTTGCTCCAGGCATAGCTGACTCCTTCGTGTATGAAGCACTATGTCTAGAAATTCTCAGATTCCTTTTTAATGAGTATCTCAAGTTGTGGGTCGTACAAAATCGAACTAAAGATGAGTTGCACCGGTTTGATTTGATCTGTTCAGTATCCCCAAGAAATGCTTTTTGGTCTTTTGTTGAGTGTGTATTCCATTCATTTTGAGCAGTCATTCCAGCGTGTTGAGCGGTCGTTCCAGTCCTAATGAGCAGCTCATATCTTTGAGAGAAGCATAAAATGGCCACGAGACGAAAATGAAACCATAAGCTGGCCGTGGGAAGGGTATATCCCACCAAAACTTAATGCTTATGTTGGTGATGTAAGTCAGGAAAATGTTGGTGACTGTGACTTAATGCCATATGTTCATGCGGGTGCATATGAGGCTCCGATCCATCCCAATCAAAATCATGTGTATGTTGATGGTGTTCGTCATGAGAGTGAATATGTTGATGACGTAATTCCCTGTGATGATGTAGGTGAGCATGATGTTCGGTTAAATGAAGCCATACACCGATGATCATCAAGACCATCGCTGCCCAGAACAAGCCATCTGGCTGCTCATGTAGTAATAGAAAAGAACAGATTACGCCAGCAAAAGGAGCAACAGAAAAGTATGCCCCTGTCCTGGCCGTACCAATGTGGCGCAAAGAAATGACAAACAATACCAGGCTGACTCCGAAACCCACGAAACCGATAATAGCCGCGCTTACTCCCACAGAAAAAGCGGGCAATGCTTTACCAAGGCTTAATGCGATTCCCAGATTCATAAAACCAGCTACCAAACCTTTGATACAAGCAATTTCTAGAGCATCATTGGCTGATATTTTTCTCGTGAGATTGTTGTCAATTGCCCAACACGCACAGGCTCCTGCGATCGCCACCGCACCCCAAGGAAAATCAGTATTAAAATGCTTAGGCCATGATAACAACAAGCTGCCACATACAATACTGACCATCCCAATCAAGATACGACGATCAAAATGCTCCTTGAATATGAACCAGGCTAGTAGTGCAGTCAGGACGCTTTCAAGATTGAGTAATAGTGACGCCATCGAAGCAGGTGTGGATAGCAATCCTTGCATAAGTAAGACTGGTCCAAGCACACCTCCACATACTATTGCACCTAATAACCATGGCAAATCCGGTGCCTGGATAGGTAGGCGCTCATGATTATCGCGTTGAAATAATCGAGTGAAGCCATACAGCAGAAAAAGGCCAAGTCCACTACCTGCATACAATAAACCGGCGAGCATTTGTGGTGAAACGTCACTAATCAAAAGCTTGGCAACGGGGGTTGCCAAGCCAAAAAGAATGGCAGCTAATATCGCATAAATTGCATCAGGATGTATGGTCATAGATTAGTATTTCGACTCAGAATAATGCCATAGTGACCGTTATTTATCTTGCCCGTTAATAGCCGCCATCACCTCTTTGATTTTATCAGTCATCATCGTGAGGCTTGCTTCGTAGCGAATTCCATTATCTACATAAGCGTTTCGCTCTACGTCCATATCAACGGTATTGCCATCTACGGATCCTTGCCTCAATGATCGGAATAATACGTCACCTGATCCGGGGTAACCATTGCCAGCATTACCATTCATATGAGCATTCTTGGTTTGCTGCATTTCACTTGCAGGTTGTGTTGCAGGACCAACTCCAGCACTTTGTTGAAGCGCTGACTGCATTGCAGATTGAAAGTCAATGTCACGCGCTTTGTATTGGGGCGTGTCAGCGTTGGCGATATTTGATGCAAGTAATTCTTGGCGTTGGTTGCGTACGCGCAGTGCTGCTTGGTGAAAGTTAAGTTCAGCATCTAATTTCTTAAGTATCAATTTAGACCTCCTAAAATAAAAGCTGTTGATTTGTATTAGGTTCTTAATTGTCGATTGAAGTAAATCAATCTCAAACCATTAAATACCACTAGCAAACTTGCACCCATATCAGCAAAGACAGCCATCCACATAGATGCATTGTCAAATAAGGCAAGATACAAAAATACAAACTTGATGCCCAAGGCTAGAACAATGTTCTGCCAAAGAATGGCATGCGTTTGTTTTGAGAGGCGAATTGTTTCAGGCAACCTACGCAGATCATCATTCATTACCAAAACATCTGCTGCTTCCATCGCAGTGTGTGTCCCAGCTGCTCCCATCGCAAAACCAATATTAGCTCGTGCTAATGATGGCGCATCATTGATCCCATCACCCGTCATCGCAGTCACACCAAATTGTTGCTGAAGGGATTCAATTTCCTTTAATTTATCCTCTGGCAATAGATTACCTTTGACTTCATTAATGCCAGCCTGGATACCTACCGTTTTAGCGGTAGCAAGATTGTCCCCTGTTAGCATTACAGGTGTGACTCCAAGTCGTATGAGTTCTGAGACCGCTTCTTTTGAAGAGGATTTGATCGTATCCGCTACAGAGCAGACTGCCAGCACCTTTTCGGAAGTGGCCAGTAAGCTAACCGTGCGACCGGCATTTTCTAGCTTGGCTAATTGAGTTTCCAATTCGGAGGAGCAAAGGTTCATCTCCTCAATCCAGCGATGGTTTCCCAAGAAAAAAGTACTGTTTCCAATTTTTGCCTGTACTCCACGTCCAGCAACAGCTTTGAAATTCTTCACATCCTTAGTTTCCCCAGATAAGCCCTCAGCAATTGCTTTTGACACGGGGTGATCTGACCGAGATGCCAAACTATAGGCAATACTTTTCAATTCCGAGGATTTAGACTGCACATCAAATACATCAAAACTAGATAGCTTGGGCTTACCTTCAGTAATCGTTCCTGTCTTGTCTAGCGCAACCGCTTTTATCTTACGGGCCTCTTCAAGATACACTCCGCCTTTAATGAGAATGCCCCTTCTCGCTGCTGCTGCAAGACCACTTACTACAGTTACGGGAGTCGATATCACCAACGCACAAGGGCAAGCAATCACTAGTAATACAAGTGCTTTATAAATAGACTTCATCCAGGTCCACTCTAGTAAGAATGGCATCCAGAGAGCCACGATCAGTGCAAGAACAAAAACCGCTGGTGTATAGATTGCCGCAAAGGAGTCTACGAATCTCTGTGTCGGTGCACGAGAGCCTTGGGCTTGCTCAACCGCATTAATGATTCTGGATATTGTGCTGTTCGAAGAAAGGGCAGTGATTCGAATCTCTAATTCAGCCGCTTGGTTGATCGTCCCTGCAAACACTGCATCGTTTGGAGATTTATCAACAGGTAGGCTTTCGCCGGTAACAGGTGATTGGTCTATAGCACTCTGCCCGGAGATCACAATGCCATCTAGCGGGATACGTTCACCTGGTCGAATACGCACTTTTGCATCAATTGGAATATCTTTGACCAATTCACGCTTCCAGACCCCATCCGATTGCAAAACCTCAGCATCTTCTGGGGTTAATTCCATCAAGCTCTTAATTGCGTTCCGTGCTCTATCTACAGCCTTAGCTTCGATAGCTTCTGCGATTGCATAGAGCGCCATCACCATTGCAGCCTCAGGCCATTGACCAATGAGAAATGCACCGGTGACAGCAATGGTCATTAATGCATTGATGTTTAAACGCCCATCATTAAATGCTTTGAGTCCTTTTATATAAACATCTAACCCTGTCAAAGCGATTGAGAGACCAGCCAAAGCCATTCCAAGATATCGAATTTCTTGAGTACCTGTAAATGCAAACTCCAGGACTTCGGCTGCTACCGCCAAAACCAAGCCGGCGATTGGTTTACCCCAACTACTCCAAAATCCTTTTGGAGACGCTGTAATGACTTCAGAGTTTTTCTCGTCAAGGACTAATTCAGCTTCAAAACCTGATTTCTTGATTGCTTCCATAGCTAATGGGATGCTATTCGCATCTGCATCGATGATCAGTTCACGTGCGCCCAAATTAAATCTTAAGCTTTTGATTGCATCAATCTTTGCAAGCGCACGTCTAATCTCAGCCTCCTCAGAAGCACAATCCATGGATGGAATACGAAATCTTGCTTGATCTACAGTAGATAAAGAGGCTGTCAATGTACCCTCTGAAGGTGCAGTAGTAATTACTGGTTCTTTATCAATGCAATCACTGCATTGCTTAGCTTCATTTTTATGATTCTTAGATCTATTCACGATATTCTCCTTGATGGAATCATGAAACATTTATGCTGATGATCAGGCTGCTACAAATGCAACCTGATCCGATCACTTAATTAACCAAAACTCCAAATCAATTTGGGCTTTTAGCTTCGCTGAGCTCCCTCCTTGTTTCCATCCAGTCGTACGCAACCGGCAGAAAAACCAAGGTAAGTGCCGTAGCCGTGAGAAGGCCTCCAATAACCACGACAGCAAGTGGTCTAAGGATTTCTGAACCGACACCGGTTGCAAGTAAGAACGGGATCAAACCAAAGATCTCTACCATGGCCGTCATCATCACAGGTCTTAATCGGAGAGTGGTACCTTCCAGTACAGCCTCATCTACAGACTTGCCTTCTTCGCGTAAGCCATTGATAAACTCCACCAAGACAATACCGTTCAGCATGGCCACCCCGAACACTGCGATAAAGCCAATCGCCGCAGGCACTGAGAGGTACTGGCCGGCAATTGCCAGAGAGAAAATGCCGCCGATTGCTGCGAAAGGCACATTGGCAATAATCAGTCCGGCGTAACGTAGTGAATGGAAGGCTGTGTAGAGAAGAACGAATATCAGACCAATAGTAAGCGGCACAATGATTGCTAGCTTAGTCATGGCTCGTTGCTGGTTCTCAAATGCGCCACCCCATTGAATCCAATATCCACTTGGAAGTTTTACTTGCTGCTCAATCGCGGCTTGGGCCTCTTTCACAAAGCCATCAATGTCCCGACCTTGCACGTCCATTTGAATCACTGCATAACGTTGCAATTGCTCACGTCTGACAAATGAATAACCCTCTTCAATATCAACGCTAGCAACTTGAGACAACGGAATCAACGCACCCTGAGATGTTGAGATAGGAATATCGTTAATCGCTCGAATATCACTTCTGTACTCAGGTTGTAGCCATACTTGGATGGCAAATCGCTTCACACCATCAATTAGTGTAGAGACGGGCTTGCCACCAATACCTGATTGCACAACTTGCAAGACATCATCAGCATTAATGCCATAACGAGCGATCGCTTCACGATCCACATTGATAATGAGTTGCGGTTTTCCTATGTTGGCTTCCAGCGCCAGATCTGTAACTCCATTAACCTTGGAGACCACTGCTCTTACCTGATTAGCGATACGATCAATGGTTGCAAGATCTTCACCATAGACTTTTGCAGACAATGTTGCCCTGACGCCCGAGATTAATTCTTCAACACGAGACTGGATAGGTTGAGAAGCCGAAATAACAGCTTCAGGCACATCTTTTTCAACTTGCTCCTGGAGCTGCTGTGCGAGGTCGCCATAGGTAATTTCTTTAGGCCATGAATCTGCTGGTTTTAAATGCACCAGCACTTCCATATAGTTCACGTCAGCGGTTTCACCCTTTTCAGCTCGACCGATCATAGCCAAGCTGCTTTGTACCTGGGGCATTTTTTTCAGGCTCTTCGCCACACGATCAGAGACTAAAATGGATTGCTCAAGTGAGGTAGAAGGAATGCCTGTCACCCTAAAGAGGATGTCCTGTTCCTGCAGGTTAGGCATAAATTCTTTGCCCAGGAATGGAAACATCGCTAAAGCTGCAATGAAGGCAATGCCCGTAGAGCCTACGACTAGCTTCTTGTGTGCCAGGCACCACTTCAGCAGAGATACATACTTAGGCTTGATTAAACGAATCAACCATGGGTCTCTCTCTTCCTTTGGCTTCAATGCCAAAGAGCACAACACTGGAATGAGTGTCAGCGTCAGAATCATTGAGCCAATCATGGCAAAAGTCATGTTGATGGCCAATGGTTTAAATAGCTTCCCTTCCAGCCCCGTCAGGGAGAAGATAGGCAGGAAAACCACTGTGATGATCAACACACCAAAAGTGATGGGGTTGATCACCTCTCGTGAAGCATCCAGTACAACTTTGGATCTATCTACCTTCTGACCGGCGAAGTGTGCCAAACGGCGGAAGCAGTTCTCAACAAGAACCAGCGGGCCATCAATGGTCATACCTAGGCCAATAATCAAACCACCCAATGACATCAGATTAGCTGAGATGCCATATTTCTCCATGAAGATAAAAGCGATCAGACGGCCCATTGGGATTGCTACAACGACGACTAAAGCCGAACGCACTTCGCCAAGCAACATGAACAGCACAGCAATGACTAGCAATGCGCCCTCAATCATGGCGCGGTCTGCCATACGTATAGCCTTGTCAATGATCGCGGTTCGATCATAAACAGTTTCCAGTGTCACACCTTTAGGCAAGGTGGCTTTCACCAGCTCCAACTTCTCTTTGGCAGCATCAACCACTTGCTGAGCATTTTCACCAATCCTAGCAAGCACCATTCCCATCACAACTTCTTTGCCATCTTGCGTAACAGCACCAAAACGAGGGCCTGCGCCTTCAACTACTTTGGCGATGTTTTCTACATAGACTGGCGTACCTTGGCTCTCGGAAACGACGATACGTTGAATATCACGGCTATTTTTAACCAGCCCTAAGCCGCGAACCAAGAACTGCTCTTGGCCAATATTGACGTATTGCCCACCAACCTGATGGTTATTTGCCACTAATCTGTCGATGACTTCAGAGAAGGTCAGGCCATATTTGAATAGCTTTTGAGGGTCGATTTGAACCTGAAATTGTTTCTCGTTGCCTCCCCAGGATGTGATGTCATCAACTCCAGGTACGGTACGCATCACCATACGCACATTCCAGTCGTGCAATGTGCGAAGATCCATAGTGCTTTGCTTATCGGACTTCAAGGTATACCAAAGTACCTGACCTAAACCTGATGTGTTGGGGCCAAGTGTTGGTTCGCCATAACCTGCCGGCATTCTGGAGCGAGCATCAGCTAGCTTTTCACCCACCAAAAAGCGAGCCTGTTGTATGTCAGTAGTATCAGAAAAATAAACACTGACATAAGACAAACCAAACAATGAAACTGACCGAATCTCCTCAATACCTTTCAGGCCAGCCAAAGAACTCTCGACTGGAAAAGTAATTAGCTTTTCAACATCTTCAGAAGCAAGTCCAGGAGACTCCGTGTACACGTTTACCTGCACAGGGGTCACGTCTGGGAAGGCATCTAAAGGGACTTCCTGCCATGCTTTGACACCGAAAAAAACCACGACAACAAAGGCAAGAATGACAAGAAGCTTGTATTTGAGAGCAGCATCTAATATCCAATTCAACATGCTGTTCTCCTAGTGCTCATCACTGATTTGTGATTTGAGTTGTCGAGCTTTTAGAGCATATACGCCTGTCTGAACGATGCTTTCATCTTCAGTTAATCCAGTTTTGATTTCGACATACTCGTTATATCGGGCACCTAGTTCTACAGCTCTTGCTTTAAATCCGCCATCTTCGCTCACGTAGACATTAGGGATACCTTGTACCATCACGACAGATGTATTAGGTACAACTAGAACATCCTTCGTACCAGAATGATTCAGAACGACCTTGGCAAACATGTCGATGCGAAGCTTTTGCTCTGTATTAGGCAGTTCGATACGCGCCTTGACCGTACGGGTGGTTTTATCCACCACACTAGATAGGTAGCTCACTTTCCCGGTAAATACTTCATCGGGATAAGCGGTCACAGTCACACTGGCTGTTTTACCGACTTCCAGATATTGCAAATCCCTTTCTGGAACATCGGCATCAATCCACACCGTGGACATGTCCGCGATGGTGAAAATGGTATCTGCTGGATTGGCTAATTCACCAATCACTGCATTTTTCTCTATCACGATGCCGTTGAATGGTGCTTTCAATAGGTAGGTAGATCCACTCTGCTGATCCAGACCACCATACATTCTTAATCTTTCAGAGTCTGCGTAGAGAGCTGATTTAGCGCGCTCCAGCGCAGACTGAGATTCAATGAATTGCTTTTGTGGCACAACCTTGTCTTCATACAGCTTTGATATACGATCAAAGTTCGCCTGAGCTAGCGCAAGATCGGTCTTAGAGCTTCTGAATTGTGCACGAGCCTCTCCCATCGGAACACTGTCAATCTCAGCTAGGGTTTGGCCTGTTTTTACATGATCTCCAAGATTGGCGATCACTTTGGACAGTTTCCCTTCAATACGAGGCGTGACATGGGCCAGCTTATTTTGATTGGCCAAAATGTTCGCCGTAAAACTGAGCTGATCCTGTATTGGTTGCTTGGTTACCTTAGCTACGGTGACACCACTTTGCTGTATCTCGGCAGGGCTTAATTTAATTAAATCCTCATCAGCCTTAGCCTCTGCTACGGCACTTGAGGTTTCTGTTTTCGACTCTTGAGACTGGTTATTTTTGGAACTGCACCCGCTCAAAAGCGTGAAGAAAATGATGACTGACAATGCCAGCGCTATGATGTATAGATTTCTGAATAACTTTAGCATTTTAGTTTCCTAGTTTTGATCAACTGCAGCTATAGGCGACAGCCAGCCAGATGTATATTCCAGTTCGATCTGTACAAGTCGAAGCTCTTTTTGAGCATCAATAATGTCGCGCTGTGCATCCACGACCTGTCTTTGCACAATCAACAACTGAGGTAAGCCAATTTCTCCGTTTTCAAAGGCTTTCCTGGAAAGCGTCAGGTTTTCTTCCAACCTCGGATATACCTCGCTATCTAACCGCCTTACACGGTCTTTGATATTTTCACGACGTAACCATGCGGCCTCTATAGTCGCTTTTGCATTGCGAGTACCTGAGGTGCGGTTGATTTCTGATTGGGTAAGCTCAGCGGCCGCACGACCTACACCAGCAGCATTTCGGCGGAAGATAGGCAATGGCAAAGAAACGCCGATGGATGAGATATTGTCGCTACCTGCCAAACTGGCTTCGGTGGTATTGATCAGACTCACCGTTAAATCTGGATAGCGCATGCTTTTTTGCAGCTCCAAACGTGAGCGTGCAGAAGCTTCTTTACTGGTTAGTGCCTGAATGCCTGGGCGGGAGTCTAATTTGTTGAAAAGATCCTGCAATGTATATTGCGTCTGATTTGGAGTTAATTGCCCCGTGACCTCTGGAAAGTCATTGGCATTGAGTTGTAGTGTGGCAGCCAGTTGAGTTCTGGCACGCAGTAGTTGCTCATTTAAAGAGATCAGCTGATTTCTTGCGCGTTCAGCATCAACGATGGCTAGATTACCATCAAGCAAACTATCTTCGCCGGCACTTACCCGCTTGCGAGACAGCGAGGTGTTTTGCTCGATGAGCTTGAGAATGCGCTTTTCAACTTCGATACGCTTTTGTACTGCGAGCACAGTAATAAACTGCTCTTCCAACTGCGCATGCAGGACACGGTACTCTTCAGCAATATCCTGGCTAATTGCCGTTTTGCTTTCCTCAGCTGCTTGCCTACGGAAGCCTTGCTGTCCGGCAATCTCAAAGGTTTGAGAAACGCCTATGCCATATTCACCTCGATATGGGTCTGATGCGCCAGTTTGGGCAATACGACGTGTTCTCGCCTCAAGGTTGACTGTTGGGTTGTAATAAAGTGGGCCTGATGCATCCTGGAATTCGCCAGCCGGAATACTCTGGTTGGCGATCAAGCGTTTCAGATCAGGGTTATTCTGGGCAGCAATATTCCAAGCTGCATCCAATGTTAATGGTTCAGCTTGTATAGCTGGAGCTATGAAGAAAGCTATTGAAAGTAATAGCCATCTTCTAATAGATGATTCAAACACGGCAAGACCTCTCTCGTTAGATCAATGATCAAGATGCTGAATCGAGTCAGCATCTTAGAAAAATTGACTAAACGAGTGCAGGAGGTCTGTAGAGACTTTTTAGGACAGGGTTGGTGAACTGATCTTTAGGCTCAATTTTGAAAATCGTCGAGCCCAATTGGGAAAGTGTACTAACTACTTCACTGGTCTCAATAGCCGTGATATGCGCAGAGATATGGCAAGCATGATCACAAAACTGCTCAGGCATCGGGACAGTTTGATTATCTGAGACCGAAGTGATTTGTGACTTATTAATCAAATGGACATCTTGCATGACTGCTTGAGACGTTACCGCATCATCAAATAAAACTTCAGGCGAAAAGGCCCACGCCGATGAACTCATCACTGAGATCAGCGCAAGAAATACCATGAATTTTTTGAAAATTTGATACATGCCTTTTTTAAATATAACAATAACTCATTGATGAGTCAATGATTTCAGTGTAACTAAATGTACGAGAGCCTAAATCCCAAAATAAAACTTTCGAATCTGCTTTTTTATTTCTGTGAACTATCCATTAGGATCGATTATTTATAGCTACATTTTTTGCAGACCATTTAACTGCTCACCCTGCAAAAAATACAGTCATAAAAGTGTCTTCACTATTTCCACAATATTTGTGGATAAGGTAGTGGATTGAGTCTGAGTAGAACTCATAACTGTATGATTCAACTAATCTTTGGACATATGTCTAAATTTTGTACTTAGCCTCTCTCGATAAGGTTGGGAAAGAGTCCTTTGTAAGTGCCAATTTCTAAACGTCTATCAATTTATATCTCAAAGTGCGACTGCGTATTTGCAAGCCGTTTTCTATTAACAATTGCCAAATCCAAAGTCTAGGCTATAAGAATGAACTAGTGGCCGGAATGGTTATGCGGCTTTATTACATTTACTTCCATTTTATTTTTTAACATTGGGCTTTTGACGTTCAATCTCAGTGAAGTCGGCCTCAACAAGATGTACAAGTGTGCCAATTGGATGTTTGTAGTCCCCACTTATTCATTTCTAAGCGATTCACTTGTTGAAATCTAAGTGCAATGATAGAGTGATGCGATGGTAAGATTTTTTCGTACAATTGCTGTTGTTTTGATATTGGCACTGGCTTCAAGCCCGGTGCTGGCAGCTATTTGTGCGACTTCCTGTGTTTCTCATTCCGTAATGTCTTCTATGCATTCAGATGATATGGCCGGTATGAAAAACTGCCATGAAAGTACAATGAGTAAAGACAAGCCGCAAAAATCTAGTCATGAGCATAAGCCTTGTTCGATGGGTGCTGGTTGTCAGTACACTCAAGTAACGCCGATTGAGTCATCGGCTAAATATGTTTTCGCACCTTTACCTGCAGTTTCCTTTCCTAGTTTCACCCCTTCGGAAAAGTCCGTAGATCTATCTCCTCCGTTAAAGCCTCCAGCTTGAATTGATGCACTAGGGCTAATTACGCCCTAAATCTGCACATTTAAGTTTAGGAGAGCTCTCATGAATGCCCCCTGCTTGGCGTCTAAGCCAAGAATCATATGCATGTTTTTTTGCATAGTATTGGCAATGTTTTTGGAGGCTGGTACTGCGCAAGCAGAACAGCCGCTGACATTAGCTGAGTCAATACAATTAGCAACACAAAACCAACCATTACTACAGTCACTTGATGATGCGGCCATGGCTTCACGCCAGGCAGCTATCGCAGAAGGTCAGTTACCAGACCCCAAGATTAAATTTGGGGTCATTAATTTACCAGTGACAAAGAGTGATAGCTTACGCTTTGACCGCGATGACCAAACCATGGCCAATCTTGGGATCGCGCAAGATATGACTCCTCGCAAAAAACGCGAAGTGGCGTCAAATCGAATGCTTGCGGAAGCTGATCAGTTTCACACAGAGCAAATCGCCACTGCTAGAACCATTGAGCGTGATGTGGCTTTAGCTTGGTTGGATGTATATGAAGCGCAACGTAAGTCTGAACTCTATCAACGCATGGCCGACGACATGGTGGCTGAACGTAAGGTGCAAGCTGCCAGTGTAAGTTCAGGTGCTGTAAAAACCAGCGATGTACTACGCATGGATACACAAATCTCCATGACCAATGAGAAGCGGATTGTTGCATTACGTGATGAACGCAAAGCTCGCGCTACTTTGGCTCGCTGGATTGGCCAGGCTGCATCGCGTTCGATCTCTTCTGAACTTCCAGGCATACCTAATAGCTTCAACCAGAATGGTGTTCAAGCAGAATTGGATAAGCATCCGCTATTACTTAACGCTGTTCAATCCGAAAAAGTTGCTCAGTTAGATGTAGATAGCGCTCAAGCCAATTTGGAGCGTAATTGGGGTTGGGAAGTCGGGTATGGAAAGCGATTTGCAGACCGCAGTGACATGCTGAGTGTTCAAGTCTCTATTGATCTGCAATTAGACCGTGCTAATCGACAAGATAGGCGCACTGCAGAAAAGCTTATTTTGGTAGAAAAAGCTCGAAAGCTTACCGAAGATCGACGACGTGAGCTGTCGTTTGAATTAGAAAGCGCCATGGCAGATGCACAAGCTGCTGATGCTCGTGAGAATGAGCATCTCTCAAAACTTATCCCCAATGCTGAAGCTAAATTAAATATCGCACGTGCAGCGTATCAATCAGGTAAGCAACCTCTCAGCGATGTTTGGGATGCCCGTAGAGATGTGCTGGAGATCGAGTTAGATCATTGGGCCATCTTAACCGACAAGCAACGTGCCGTCGTCAAAATTGGTTATCTCTTAAATGATGATCGTCTATTTAAACAAATTGAAAAGGAATAAACATGAAAACAACATACATCTTAGTCATTGCTACATTTGCAGTCACGATCGCGGCTTGTTCAAAACAAGAAAGCCCTGACGCTTCTAACAAGGAAACAATGACAGAAATGCCAGCAATGGAAAAGTCGGGCGATGCTAAGCCTACAGCATTGCTCCCTAATGAAATCGACCCTGGCGATATGAGTGGTTCGAATGTTGAACAAAATGCTAGCGGTAAAAAAGTATTGTATTGGCATGACCCCATGGTGCCAGATCGTCATTTTAGTAAATCAGGCCTATCTCCATTTATGGAAATGCAGCTTGAACCTAAATACGCTGAATAACTGTGCATAGTTAAGGAAATAAAATGAAACGACTCCATTTAGTGATAGTGCTAATTTTATTATTACTATCAGTAGGAATAGGTTGGTTTATTGGACAAAGCACCGCGCAATCAACCGCGACTGAAAACAAATCATCAAATGATTCAATGATGATTCAATCAAGTGATGGGGTCGTTCAAGATGGCAGCGGCAAGAGAGTTAAATATTGGTATGACCCCATGGTTCCAGATCAGAGGTTTGACAAGCCTGGAAAGTCCCCGTTTATGGACATGCAGTTGGAGCCAAAATACGCCAATGAAGGTAGTGATGAAGAGGAAAGTGGTGTAACGATTTCATCGCAAACTACTCAAAATCTGGGTATTCGGCTAGAGAAAGTGTCGATTAAAAGTTTTGGAGACTCTCTTTCTGCTATTGGTCGCATCGAACCAGATGAGCGACGTACTTACGCCGTGCAAACACGCATTCCAGGATTTGTAGAGCGTTTATCAATCCGAGCAATAGGAGATCCTATAAATAAGGGCCAGAAAATCGCTGAGGTCTATGCACCTGACCTGTTAGCTGCTCAGCAGGAGTATCTAGCATTGCTGGAGCTTCACAGTGTAGATAGTGACAACTCTCTAAAACAAGCGGCCCTCAATCGACTTAAGTTACTTGGCATGACAGAGGGCGAAGTGATTGCAATTAGAAAATCTGGTAAAGCTAGTCCAAGATTTGGCGTATATGCCCCTGCCTCAGGAATAGTCACTGAGCTGGGAGTGCGAGAAGGTGGACAGCTGATGGCAGGCAGTTCATTAGTGCAAATCTCTAACCTTTCTCAAGTATGGATGATTGCAGAAGTGCCAGAGCGTGATGCCTCCAGACTAAAACCAGGTATTGCTGCTGAGGTTCAGCTGCAGAGCATGCCTGGGGAGGTTTTTGAAGGCAAAGTAAGTTATCTGTATCCGGTATTAAACGATGCCAGTCGAACCCTTCAGGTGCGTATTGAATTACCAAACAAAGAAAATCGATTACGTCCCGGTATGTATGCCAATGTGAAATTCACAGGGCAAACCTACGAAGCTTTATCTATCCCGACTGACAGCATTATTGCTACAGGTGAGCGCACAATAGTTATCGTGAAAGAAGGTAATGGTTATCGCCCGGCAGAAATTAGAACTGGACAGGAGCGTGGTGAGTTTACCGAAGTGTTAGGTGGTTTGAATGAAGGTGAACAAATAGTTGTTTCAGGCCAATTTCTGATTGACTCTGAAGCATCACTCTCTGGGGTATTAGCAAGACTGTCCCAGCAAGATAAAACTTTATCCATGGAAAAACATCCCTCTGAAAAAATGCCCAGAGGACATGGCAAGGTCGTAGATGTAGACCCAAAATCGAACCATATTACGTTGAACCATGACCAGATCCCAGAAATTGGCTGGCCCTCTATGACTATGGGATTCAAGGTAAAGGATAGTAACCAATTGATGCAGCTCAAGGCAGGTGACGAGGTTAATTTTGCATTAAAAGCAGAGGCGTCTGCTAATCGAGACATGCCAGCACAATACATGATTGAGCGTATTGAAAAAATGGATGTAATAGAAAGCAACATGAAGGGAGCGAAGCCATGATCGCTCATCTCATCCGTTGGTCAGCCAACAATCGTTTGCTGATATTGCTAGCAACATTGATGGTGACTGCATGGGGTGTATTCGCCATGCTGAGAACTCCTTTAGATGCGATTCCAGACTTGTCTGACACACAAGTCATCATTCGTACCCCATGGCCTGGTCAAGCACCACAGATTGTTGAAAATCAACTGACCTATCCACTCACGACGACAATGCTCTCAGTGCCAGGGGTGAAAACCGTACGCGGCTATTCGTTCTTTGGTGACTCGTTTGTATATATATTATTCAATGATGGCACCGACCAATACTGGGCGAGATCTCGTGTGCTGGAGTACTTAAGTCAGATTTCCTCAAAATTGCCTAAAGGCGCGAATCCTAGTTTAGGACCGGATGCTACCGGCGTCGGCTGGGTTTATGAATATGCCTTGCTTGATAAAAGTGGCAGACATGATTTGAGTGAACTCAGGGCGCTACAAGACTGGTTTCTTAAGTTTGAGTTAAAGACCATTCCTGGGGTAGCGGAAGTGGCAACACTAGGTGGCATGGTCAAACAGTATCAAGTGCAGGTTGACCCGAATAAATTGCGTAACTACCGTATACCTTTATCAAAGGTTGTATCAGCAATTGAATCCGCCAATCAAGAAACTGGCGGCTCAGTCGTGGAAACAGCTGAAGCTGAGTACATGGTAAGAGCGCATGGCTATCTAGAATCGCTCGATGATTTCCGTAAGATTCCATTAATGACCAGTAATACCGGGACACCTGTACTTTTATCTGATGTTGCGCGAATACAGTTAGGGCCTGAGCTTAGGAGAGGAATTGCTGAGTTAAATGGTGAGGGAGAAGTGACCGGTGGTGTGATTGTCATGCGAGCTGGCCAAAATGCTCTCGAAACCATCGATGCTGTAAAAGCAAAGTTAGCTACGCTGAAGAAAAGCTTACCAGCGGGCGTTGAGATAGTAACAACCTATGATAGATCCCAGCTCATCAAACGTGCGGTAGATAATCTGACACATAAACTGATAGAAGAGTTTGTGGTGGTTGCTCTGGTTTGCGCATTATTCCTCTGGCACTTCCGTTCCGCATTGGTCGCGATTGTGGCATTACCAATAGGCGTGCTAGTCAGTTTTATCGTCATGTACTATCAGGGCGTCAATGCCAATATTATGTCTTTGGGTGGCATTGCAATTGCGATTGGAGCAATGGTGGATGCCGCTATAGTGATGATTGAAAATGCGCATCGACAACTTGAAAGCTTTAAGGAGAAATATGGTGATCCGAGTCATAGTCAGCGCATCATGGTCATTATTGATGCAGCCTGCGAAGTAGGGCCAGCGCTGTTCTTTTCATTACTGATAATTACTCTGTCTTTTATACCTGTATTTACTCTGGAGGCTCAAGAAGGCAAATTATTTGCGCCATTAGCATTTACCAAGACTTATGCGATGGCTGCAGCCGCAGGGTTATCCGTGACATTGATTCCCGTCTTAATGACGTTCTTTGTTCGTGGTCATATTCGCCCTGAACATGACAACCCTGTCAATCGATGGCTAATTGCAATCTACAGACCACTACTAAGCAAGGTGTTACATTATCCGAAAGTAACGTTAGGCATTGCATTTCTTTTAGTATTGATCTCACTCTATCCATTGGGCAAACTGGGTAGTGAATTCATGCCGCCCTTAAATGAAGGTGATTTACTATACATGCCCACTGCGCTTCCAGGGCTTTCTGCTTCAAAAGCCTCCGAAATATTGCAATTGAGTGACAGGCTTATTAAAACTGTACCAGAGGTAAAATCAGTGTTCGGTAAAAGTGGTCGAGCTGAGACAGCAACTGATCCAGCACCCTTGGAGATGCTCGAAACTACAATTCAATTGAAGCCACGTGAAGAGTGGCGTACAGGGATGACGCCAGAGAAACTAGTCAAAGAGCTTGACGCCCGTTTAAAAATCCCCGGCATGGCCAATGTATGGGTACAACCTATACGCAACCGAATAGATATGCTATCTACCGGCATCAAAAGCCCTGTAGGCATCAAGATCGGTGGTGCTGATTTGGCTACACTGGAAAAGCTAGGTGAAGAGGTAGAGCGCCTTATGAAGAAAGTGCCTGGTGCTACTTCGGTGATTGCGGAAAGAGTCACAGGGGGCCGTTATATTGATGTCAAAATTGACCGGCTCAAAATCGCAAGATACGACCTGAATATCAGTGATGTACAGATGATAGTTTCTACGGCGATTGGTGGTGACAATGTAGGTGAAAAGATTGAAGGTCTGGCACGTTTCCCAATTAATGTGAGATTTCCAAGAGAGCTGCGTGATTCTGTCGAAAAACTAAAATCACTGCCTATCATTACAGAGCAAGGAGCAACGGTACCACTTGGCGAGGTTGCTGAAATAAAAGTGACCGGTGGTCCACCCATGATTAAAAGTGAAAATGCGCGGCCTAATGTTTGGGTATATGTGGACATCCAAGATCGCGATTTAGGCGGTTTTGTCAAAGATGCAAAGGCAATATTAGACAAAGAACTTCGATTGCCAGCAGGCTACTCAGTTGCTTGGTCAGGCCAGTTTGAATACTTTGAACGTGCTGCTAAACGGCTCAGCTATGTTGTCCCTATGACTTTGGGTATTATATTTATCCTGTTGTTTCTATCATTCAAACGAATGACGCCAGCATTACTCATCTTAGGTAGTTTGCCCTTTGCCCTTGTGGGGGCAGTGTGGTTTCTTTACTTCTTGGGCCATCATTTCTCTATTGCCAGTGGCGTGGGGATGATAGCTCTATCTGGGCTGGCGGCTGAGTTTGGCATCATCATGTTGGTGTATTTAGATGATGCGATTGAACGGTATCGTGCGGCAGGTAAACTTAATAATAAAGAAGACTTATATACCGCATTGATTGAAGGTGCAGCATTACGAGTTAGACCAAAAGCAATGACAGTGGCAGTCATTCTAGCTGGCTTAATCCCAATCCTAATTGGCACTGGTACCGGTTCAGAGGCAATGAGCCGTATTGCTGCACCTATGGTGGGTGGCATGCTGACTGCGCCATTGTTATCATTATTTGTACTTCCTGCTGCATATATTCTCCTTAAAGGAAAGACTAATGGCTAAAGAATGTTGTGATGGTGGATGTAGTAATAGTCTGATAACACCCAGATATCAGAAAATCCTTTGGGTTGCATTGATTGCAAACTTCGTTATGTTTATAGTTGAAGTGTTAAGTGGCTGGAATGCACACTCGGTATCATTAATAGCTGATGCAATTGACTTCTTCGGAGATGCTATGAACTATGGCATTTCGTTAGCTGTACTGTCTATGAGTTTAATCTGGCGTGCAAGAGCTGCACTTTTCAAAGGGATTACAATGGGAGTATTTGGTTTGTTCGTATTGGCCAGTGCCGTTTGGTCATTTATGAATGGTAAAGTCCCAGAGCCTTATACCATGGGAGTAATCGGGCTACTCGCATTGGCGGTGAATGTAGGTGTCGCCTTAATGCTATACGCTTATAGAGATGGCGATGCCAACATGGAGTCTGTATGGTTGTGTAGTCGGAACGATGCTATTGGTAATGTAGCTGTAATGCTTGCAGCTTTAGGTGTTTTTGGTAGTGGAAGCGCATGGCCGGACTTATTGGTAGCGGTTATTATGGCTAGCCTTGGGTTATCAGCTGCTGTTCAAGTAGTTCAACGATCCGTTTCAGAAATATCCTCCACTGAAAGATCTGAAGCCAAGATTACAACTAATTAGTAATTCATCAAGAATTGGAGACTCCTGGTTGTTATTCCTTAACTTGTAACAGGTGAAAATTGTTCAAAAAGGGAGTTCATTATGAAGAGGATTATTGCTGTAGTTGCAGTACTTATCATTGTTTGTTCAAACCTTGCCCATGCCCACTCTGGCGGCACAGATAAGAATGGCTGTCATCATGATCGCCAAACTGGTACATATCATTGTCATTAATTCGGAGTGTATATGGCTACTTTTAAAATTAAGACACCAAAACCTCCTAAGCCACCTAAACCACCAGATCGACTACAGAATTTGCAAACGTTACGCCCACTCGGTAAAACAAAATGGGTTAAAGCACATTGGCGTTGGAATTATGGAACCCACCAATGGGAATGGGTTTTAGGTCATTGGAGTAAATAACAAAAACGGCTTGCATATTCGCAAGCCGTTTTTCTTAGGCAATACCCTGCATAAGCTATTAAGAAACTAATGACCAGAATGGTTAATTGGTTTTCTGACATTCACTTCCAACTCACCTTCAGCATGAGGCTTTTGACGCTCCACTTTAGTTAAATCCACTTCAACTGCATGCGCTACAGTGCCGCTAGGATTTTTATAATCACCTGGATTTTTATAGTCATTTTTAGCGAGTCCATCTCGGACTTTCACGGTCGTGAACATTCCGCCCATCTCAAGTGATCCAAACTGTCCGTTGCCCATCATCATTGGCAAAGTATTTTTGGGTAATGGCACATCCATCATCTCAGACATATCTGTCATTTCAGACATGCCCGTTTCACCCATAGGCATGTAGTCAGGTACGAGGTTAGTGATTTTCTTCATCAGATCACCCTGTTTCACACCTATCATGGTGGGGAAACTGTGCCCCATGGCATTCATGGTGTGATGGCTTTTGTGACAGTGAAATGCCCAATCACCAGGCTCGTTTGCAATAAACTCAATTGCACGCATTTGACCAACGGCAACATCAGTGGTTACTTCAGGCCAACGTGCGGTTTTTGGCACCCAACCACCATCTGTTCCTGTTACTTCGAACTCATGCCCATGTAAATGGATGGGATGATTTGTCATAGTCAGGTTCCCTACGCGAATGCGCACACGGTCATCTTTACGAACCACTATGGGATCGATACCTGGGAAGGCTCTGCTATTCCAAGTCCATAAGTTAAAATCCAGCATGGTGTTCACTTTAGGGGTGAAGCTGCCAGGCTCAATGTCATATGCATTCAGCAAAAATACGAAATCACGGTCAACAGGCATGAATTTGGGATTTTTTGGATGCGTGATCCAACTGCCCATCATGCCCATCGCCATTTGTAGCATTTCATCCGCATGAGGGTGATACATAAATGTACCGGGGCGTTTGGCTTCGAATTCATAAACAAACGTTTTTCCAGGCTCAATGGCAGCTTGCGTCAAGCCACTAACTCCATCCATACCGTTGGGCAAACGTTGACCATGCCAGTGAACACTGGTTTTTTCGGGTAAGCGGTTCGTCACAAAGATACGGACGCGATCACCTTCAACGACTTCAATTGTCGGCCCAGGACTTTGACCATTGTAGCCCCAGAGATTTGCTTTCATACCTGGTGCAATCTCTCTTACGACAGGCTCCGCAACAAGGTGAAACTCTTTGACACCATTGTTCATCTTCCATGGGAGGCTCCAGCCATTCAAAGTAACTACCGGTTGATACGGTCGCCCTGTACCAGGATAAAGTGGCTCTTGTGTGTTTGCCACCTCAGAGGTGATGATTTCCGGAATAGCAGCTAATGCAACCTTGCTGACAGCACTGACGGCAACGCCAGCCATGCCTAATCCAGCATATTTAAAAAAGTTTCTTCTATCCATAGTTGTCATCTTATTGACCTTCCATCAAATGAGGACTAGCGACTAAAGTAGCTTGCAATTCAGCATCAGCTAACCAGAAGTCACGTAATGATTCGATATAGCCTTTTACACTTTGTACTTGCGCCCTGGCATCGCCAAATAATTCAAATGGGCTTGTGAGCATGCCGTTATAGCGCAATTGATCTTCATACAATATGCGTTTGCGTAATGGCACAATCTCATCGCGAATGTGACGAGTGACATCATGTTTGGTGCGATAGGTGTTATACCGTTCTCGTATCTCAGATTGCGCATTGGTCACCAACTGTGCAGTTTCCTGTACGGACTGCATATAAATGGACTCTGCCCGTGGCACCTTGGCCTGGCCCCAGTCAAACAACGGAATTTCGAAAGCGATATCGATGCCTTTCTTGTAAGGATCGCTTCTTCTGCCTTCCAATACACGTGCCGGGCCTAACTCGATCACATTGATGAATCGCGTGGTTTTGGTCAGTCCTAGCTGCTTAGCCAAAGCATCCATTTCAGAGCGCTTAACCAGTAGGTCCAATCGTTGTTCATAGGCATTTTGTTCAAAGGCTTGTAACTCTGAAAGAGATTTAGGTAGATCAGGTAGCCGAGATTGGATTTTGATCTGAGACGCTTTTACACTTAATTGCCTGGCCAAAGCCTCATATGCCCTAACTTCAGCATTTTTCGCATTAGCGTATTCAAGTGCGGCATCTGCATAGAAGCTTTGCTCACGTGACTGCTCCAAACGATTCCAGTTGCCGGTTTCATGCAGTCGTTTAGCTAACTCAGCACTCGCCTCTGCAGACTCTTTCACCTGTGCGCTATATCTGGCCAATTCAGTAGCGGCTACCGCATTAAAATAAGCGGTTCGTGTCTGATAGGCGAGTTTTAGGACTTCAATGGCGGTAGATGCTTGTGTCTGGGCAAAACGTCTTTTTTCAACTTCTACCGCTTTAGGCATAGTGATCAACGAGAAGACGTTGAACGTGAATGCCTGCTCAATCTTGTACTCACCACCATTACGCGCATAAAGCATAGAGAAGCGTGGATTAGGCAATCGGCCTGCCTGCACAAGGTCGGCTTCTGAGATGCCCAGCTCGTAGAATGAAGCTTGTAGGCCTTTGTTGTTATAAAGCGCCACCTGTACTGCACCCTCTACATCCAAAGGTTGTGCGAGCAATGCTTGGGTCTTGTCCTGCAGGGACTTTGTAGACTCTTCTGTCTTAGCCCATTCATATTCTTGTTTCAGGTGCGGTTGAGTTTGTTTTTGTACCTCATCCATGCCGCCATCTTTTGAGAAGGTCGCGCACCCACCTAATAACAAGCTTACGGCAACAAGAATGGCACTGCGTGCTCTGAGATTTCCAATATTAGTGCTCATGTGAATCTCCTTCAGATGATGATTCATGTTGATGACCTGAATGGTTACCTTGAGTTGGTATTGCTGATTCACTTGCTTCACCATGATGATGTCCAGCGTGGTTATGGCCACCAGATGAAGGTAAAGATAGAACACCAATGCCATGCCGATAGACCACTTCACCACCCAGCCATGCCGTTGTCACTACAGACATGGATAAACCAGCCAGGCAAACTAATACAGGAATGGACATATGGTTGCCTTGACGCGATTTCAACGAGTGCCAGATTGCAAGGAGCACTAATCCAACAGCGGTAGGGATTGCCCAGGCTCGATGCAGCAACATGGCAGCATGGCCGGCATCATCGTGATTCATGGGTGAGTTGAATGCCAGCCAACCAAAACCAACGGCAGCCACAGCACTGACAGCGGCTAGTATTAATATGTAAGATCCTGCAGCGGCTAATGAAGTCGATGATGCAGATTGCCGGAACAAGCGAGCAGCTAGACCGAAAATGAAGGCCACTATCGTCAACGCAATTGGAAAATGGACGACTGCCGGATGCAAATTAGGAATAATTTGGAAACCGGTGTGTTCTGAGGGCGCTTCTGGTTTAACAGCTTCTGAAGACTCATGGATATGGCTTGAATGACCTTCTTCCGTAAGCTCACCCTCAGCATTTCCATGCTCATGGGTCATTGATACAGCTTCTTCACTCTCACTTCCTGAATTATTCATATTTTGCATGGCCTGATGATCCATACCAGCATGGTTCGTCATTGCATGGTCGTGAGTGTGTGCCGACATTTCAGATGGGGATGATTTGTGAACCATGTTTGCCATGCTGTGGCCCATATCTTCAGCCTGACTATTCATGTCATGCATTTTGCTATGGTCCATCCCCGGCATGCTGTTATGGTCCATGCCTTTCATATTGCCATGATCGATGGGGGGCATCTGCGACTCTGAGTCATATGAAGCATGCGTATCGCCATGAGACATACTATGTCCCATCGCTTCATGATTCATTGGTTGATCCGAAGAGTGTTGCATCCCCGATATTTGATGTCCTTGGTCTGCAATCGAAGAATCTAGCGATTTCCAATCTGTTTGATGGTCACTATTTGTCGCCTTGTAATCTTCAAAAGTGGACTGATATGGCGCGGAGCTTTCTTCCGCAAATGATGCGCCAATACCCAATGTTAATGTCATCGCAAGACATAGTAAATATTGATAGAGAGAAGCAAGCCAGGCTCTCTTTAGGGTAGGAAATTTCATATAAACCTCTCATTTAGAATTCCCAACATTCATTGGAAACGCATTCTTTTGCCTGCCCAAAGCATGCAAAAGCATAAGTGTGCTGGCTAAAGACCTGGTAGGACTTTAGCCAATAACATACTAAATGAGGGTAAAGCGCGGAGGTCGCTCAGGGCCGGAGGATATGTGGCTAGTGAAATCTGGGGCGATAAAACTGATTGCCGTACCTGCAACAATCAAATGATGCTTTAGATCATCACCCGAGGCTGCAAAGGCGAAGCCTGAACAGCAAACTGAACATTTGGAACAATGATTACAAGAGTGCTTGGTATCATCTTGATGTTTGTGAGCATGACTATCCACAGCACCCTCGTGGTGTTCATGGCTATGACCACTTACACTTTCATGGTTGTGCTGACTTTGTGGCTTCTCACAATTCATCATGCTGACCGCTGCAAATCCCTGCACCGGTAGAATGATTGCGATGAGCCAAATAGCGAAGATCTGGATGAGTTTTCTCACGATGAGACTATGATAACCCTAAATTAAAAATGATTCAGTGCCAAACTGAAATTTTTCTGTTATGAATTACCCTATGTTTGATTAAGCGCAAGTTGCTCCAGGATGGGGCACTCAGGGCGATCATCGCCATGACAGCAATGTACAAGCTTTTGTAGCTCCGACTTAATCGACACCAGGCTTTGAATCTTTTGGTTTAAAGCTTCAACATGGGCGTTTGCTAATTCTTTCACTTTACTGCTTGGCCGATGCGGGTCTTGCCATAAGCTTAGTAGTTCCTCAATTTGCTTGATAGAAAAGCCTAAATCGCGGGAGTGTCTGATAAAGCTCAGCGTATGGATGTCTTTTTCAGAATATTGACGATATCCAGAAAAAGTTCTTGAAGCGGCAGGTAGCAAACCCACGCTTTCATAATGCCGGATCATTTTGGTCGATATACCCGATGCCTTTGCAGCTTGCCCAATATTAAATAAACTCATCGCTCATGCCCAAGTGATAGGTAAAAAGCCTGCTGATATTGCTCTGCAGGCAGATAGAAATTACTTAGTTGCAGGTGGAAAACCAGCATCTATAAGTGCTGAAACGATCTCGTCTTTTGCAACACTGCTTTCAACGTTGACCGTCCTGGTTGGAGGGTCCGTTGTAATGCTCGCTTCTGGGTCTATGGCTTTAATGGCACTTGTCACACCTCTTGCACATCCACCGCAGGTCATATTTTCAATATGAAATTCCATCATTAACTCCTTAATCAGTAATGGGTAGTGCTATAAGCTTAAAGGTTCCAACAATGGTAAGGTCAAGCATTATTACTCACAGATTTTGGGGACTGTTGTATTCCACTAGAGGTGGTTTGAATGTCCTTAAGCGCAAGGCATTCCCTAAAACGAACACGCTTGATAAAGCCATTGCGCCAGCAGCAAATACTGGTGAAAGTAATACCCCCCAGACAGGATAAAGCGCACCAGCCGCTACCGGAATCAAAGCCGTGTTATAGGCAAATGCCCAGAACAGGTTTTGATGAATATTCCCTATCGTTGTTTTAGATAAAGCAATCGCATTCGGCACCCCTTGCAGATTGCCGGACATCAAGACGACATCTGCTGATTCTACAGCGATATCTGTACCGGTCCCGATTGCCAAGCCCACATCTGCTTCTGCCAGCGCGGGAGCATCATTAATGCCATCACCCACAAAAGCGATCTGCCCGTAAGTAGCTTTCAAGCGACGTACAGTGTCAACTTTCCCCTCAGGCATAACCTCAGCAATGACTTCATCAATGCCAAGCTGGCGGGCGATTGCATGTGCGGTCTTGGCATTATCACCAGTAATCATAGCCACCTTGAGACCTAACTGGTGTAGTGCGGCAATTGCACCAGGTGTCGAAGTTTTTATAGGGTCAGCGACGGCAATAATGCCCGCCAAGCGACCATCAATTGATGCGTATAAAGGTGATTTTCCCTCTTTACCCAATCGCTCTGCAGTTTGTGCAAAGTCGCTCAAATCTAATCCCAGTTGTCGCATGAAGCGATCTGCTCCCACTTCAACGAGGGCTCCTTCAACACTAGCTCTTACGCCCATACCGGTTATAGACTCAAAATCTGTTAAAGTCGGTAGCGATTGTCCACTTTCAGTGGCAGCGGCCACAATAGCGCGGGCAATTGGATGCTCAGATTTAGCTTCAACCGCCCCGACTTTTGCAAGAAGGATGTTACGCTCATAGCCCTCAGCAACTTCAAGGTCGGTCAGTACTGGCCGACCTTCTGTAAGCGTACCCGTCTTGTCCACCGCGACAACTTTGGCATCTTTGAGCAACTGTAATGCTTCGCCTTTTCTGAACAATACGCCTAGCTCGGCGCCTCGCCCGGTTCCAACCATGATTGAAGTTGGCGTGGCAAGGCCCATGGCACACGGGCATGCAATGATCAATACTGAAACGGCATTCACGAGTGCGAAGGTTAATGCAGGGGATGGGCCAAAAATTATCCAACTGATAAATGTGAGCAATGCCGCACCCATGACAGCAGGTACAAACCACATAGTCACTTTATCTACGAGCGCCTGTATTGGTAGCTTAGATCCTTGTGCCTGCTCTACCATACGTATGATTTGAGCCAGCATGGTTTGATTGCCAACAGCTGTCGCACGTACCTCCAACATCCCTTTCTGATTGACGGTGCCACTAACTACAGAACTACCTAGAGCTTTCTCAACAGGTATGGGTTCACCAGTGATCATGGATTCATCAACGAAACTTTTACCATTTGTGACTTCACCGTCTACGGGCACTCTCTCACCAGGTCGTACTTCGAGCACATCATTGAGGACCACTTCATTGATAGGGACATCCAAAAAGCGATGATTGCGCATGACATGCGCTTCTTTGACCTGCATTTTTGACAGGCGCTTGATTGCTTCGGAAGTGCGCCCCTTGGCACGGGCCTCCAGAAATCGGCCAAGTAATATCAAAACGACAGTGACTGCAGCCGCCTCATAGTAGACATTGACCGTTCCTTCAGGCAAGAGTCCGGAAGCAAAGGTGGCCACCATTGAATATCCAAAGGCTGCAGCAGTGCCTACTGCTACGAGCGAGTTCATGTCTGGAGCAAGCCTAAGCAGTGCAGGAAAGCCTTTCTGGTAAAAGCGTCTACCAGGGAAAGCCAGTACCAGAGCCGTCAACACAAACTGTATGTACCAATTAGTGCTCATACCAATAGTATCCATGATTAATTCATGAACACCTGATATCAAATGCGCACCCATTTCCATTAAAAACACTGGTAACGATAGTGCTGCTGCGAGAATGAGGTCCCGCTTCAATTTGAATAATTCAATCTCTTTTTGACTTTCTGCTACAGCCTGTAGAGAGGATAGAGAGTCAACGACCTTAGCTTCGTAACCGATACGTTCGATCGCGGAAATCAATTCTGCTGGGTCAGCAGAACCATATATGGAGGCACGTTCAGTGGCTAAGTTAACTGTTGCTTCAACGACCCCTGATACAGATCTGAGGGCTTTCTCAACACGCCCAACACATGACGCACAGGTCATGCCAATAACATTAAGTTCTATGTTGGATGTTGGAACTTCATAACCCACTTTATGAACAGCTTCGATCAAGGCTGTGCGATTTACCTCTTCGGTAACGTGAATAGTCGCTCGCTCAGTTGTCAGGTTGACTGAGACACTTTCTACGCCAGGGACCTTTGTTAAGGCGGCTTCAACACGCCCAACGCAGCTGGCGCATGTCATCCCTTCGATAGGAAGTGAGATATTTTGGATGGCATCACTTAAAGTCTTTTTAGACATGCTCATAATCCGGAACTTGTATCAGATATAAATCAGTCTAAAGCTTCCCACAATGGGAAGGTCAACTGATTTTTATTTTAAATTAAAGAATCCGATGAGGTAGCACTTTAAGCTAGATCAAACAACGCCTCCATAATTGATTGCGTTAAGAATTCTTTTCAGCCTCTACTAGACAAGCAGTCGATTCGGAGAATGTTATAGGCGTTTCGCCTAAAATTGGATTGAATTGATTAAGCCATTTATTAGCTTTTGATTCTGAACCAAAGGAACTGACCGATAATTCATAAATGTAAGCCTAGTTAGAAGATATGGATTCGCTATCCATTGCCCCAGGCCTCTGCAATTGCCTTCTTGATTTCTTTCAATGATGCAATCTTTTTTGTTTTTCCAGCCAGCATTCCAATGAAACCGTTGAATGAGCTTTTTTGCTGGCTGCCCATCGACTCAATACTTTTAAGGTTTCTCGCATTTTTGCAGGCCTCAGAAATTTCTTTCTTACTTTTACGCAATAACTCAATTTCTTCTTGAGTCAACATTCCCCGCTCTCTACCAGCCATCATTTGATTGAGCTTCAAAGTAGAAGGAGTTAGCGATTTAGCTTTCGTAGATTTTGACTGGTTCTTCATAATTCTTAATGAGTAATGTTATTCAATTTCACATTTTTCAGATGAATAAACTTTATTTATTTGTATCAGGTTTTCTTTCTTTGAAAGACTAAATAATCGCCCATCGTTGAGTTCGATAGTTACCTTCTCCACATCATCAGTATTATTTTGGTAAACCGATTTAATAATTTCTTTTTGCCATGTCCTGGAGCCGTTTATCTGAAGAGAGTTCATCAAGTAAATATGGTTGATTTTTATATCTGTATTTTTGATTAAGCAAAGCAGGTCATCATCGGCACCAATTATTACCTCAATCGATCGAGAATTATCCTTAATAGATGAGCAGTTTGCATGGAACCAGTAATCGCAATTCACTAAATAGGCATAACGCCAAAAGTTGGGATGCAGGCCGTCCTCTTTGGACCTCTTAAACGGAACATTATCCTCATGAAGAGTTACTAGCATTATTTCGGAAAATTTAATCAATGTGTCCTTTAGATTATAGTCCTTTAGAACACATTTTGGCTATATAAGCTCCTTTATAGGGGCTTAACATGGAAATCCAAAAAGCACTAGGTTTGGCAATTAAAGAAATTCGATTGAGCAAAGAATTGACGCAAGAATACTTTAGCGACATATCAAGCAGAACATATATGTCAGTTTTAGAGAATGGCAGAAAAAAACCCAGTGTTGATAAGATTGATAGCCTAGCGAATGCAATCGGAGTGCATCCGCTTACAATACTTACCTTATCGTATCTAATTGCAAATGAAGACTTGAGTTTGGCTGACTTACAAAAAAAAGTATCTGATGAATTGAGTACCCTAAATACTAGCTGCAATTTCACTAAGTTAAAGTTGTAAACTTAGATGGATTTTAGGTTCACACGCTCTTCTAACGCTGCTGCTGATTCCTTCCGTTCACTGTATCTATCAACCAGTAAGCCGGATATATCGCGGGTAAGTAACGTAAACTTAACGAGCTCTTCCATCACATCAACCACTCGATCATAGTATGCCGATGGTTTCATTCGTCCACCTTCGTCAAACTCTTGGAATGCTTTAGCCACAGATGATTGATTTGGGATAGTGATCATCCGCATCCAGCGCCCTAAAATCCGCATTTGATTGACGGCGTTAAACGATTGTGAGCCGCCTGAAACCTGCATTACCGCAAGTGTTTTTCCCTGTGTTGGCCTAATAGCTCCCATACTCAAAGGCATCCAGTCTATCTGTGACTTCATGATTCCAGTCATCGCGCCGTGACGTTCAGGAGAACACCAAACCATGCCTTCACACCACAGCGTTAAATCACGCAATTCCTGCACTTTAGGGTGTGTCTCTGGTGCATCATCTGGTAATGGCAATTCATGCGGATCAAAAACCTTAACCTCACCACCAAGGGCTTCCAGCAGTCTCTTCGCTTCCAATACCAGTAGCTTACTGAACGACTGCTTTCTTAACGAACCATACAGCAACAAAAATCTTGGCTTGTGTGTTGATGGCTTGTAATCAATAAGGGAAGCAATGTCTGTCTTTGCGAATAGCGAGTACTCAATGTTTGGCAAGTTGGCATTATTATCCATCTACTCAATCTCTCCAATTATTTTCAATTGGTGCTGAAGCTGATCTTTGACGGCTAATGTATCAGGAGGCAGTGCTAAAAATGCTTCAATGCGTTTTCTCAATATGGAATAGGCTTTGATAAATGCTGCATCTATTTCAGCGTCTGTGCCTGTAGCTTTGGCTGGGTCATCGACTCCCCAATGCGCTCTTAGCACGTTGCCAAGATAAGCTGGACAGGTTTCACCTGCTGCATTGCTGCATACTGTAATCACGATGTCTGGTGTCACTGGCAGGTTATCCCAGGACTTGCTGTAATAACCTTCTGTTGCTATGCCTTCACGTTCAAGCAAAGCAATAGAACGCGGGTGCACTTCACCTGTAGGTTGACTGCCTGCACTCATTGCCCGCATGTAATCCGGTGCCAAATGATTGAATGTGGCCTCTGCAAGAATTGAGCGGCAAGAGTTACCTGTACATAAAAATAAGATGTTCATTTGTAACTTTCGATTGTTAGGCGGTTTCGTACCACGTCCGTGTACGGTTAACGATTGCAACCACAGACAGCATGACAGGCACCTCAATTAGTACACCGACAACGGTGGCTAGAGCTGCACCTGAGTTGAACCCAAAAAGAGCGATAGCCGTTGCTACAGCCAGCTCGAAGAAGTTTGATGCACCAATCAGAGCAGACGGAGCTGCTACACAGTGAGCCACCTTTAGCTTCTTATTCAGCCAGTAAGCCAGCATGGAATTGAAATACACCTGAATGATGATTGGCACAGCTAACAAAGCGATAACAAAGGGCTGGGCAATTATCTGCTGACCTTGGAAGCCAAACAGCAAGACCAGTGTGGCAAGCAATGCAGACAGGGAGACCGGTTGAATGCGCTTAAGCAATGCATCAAGTGATTTCTGACGACCAGCCAGCAAGACTTCACGAACAAACTGGCTGATGACCACAGGCACGACTATGAACAATGCCAGAGACAACAAGAGAGTGTCCCATGGCACGACAATGCTAGACAGTCCTAATAGCAACGCTACAAGCGGCGCAAAGGCAAACAACATAATGGCGTCATTGAGTGCAACCTGTGACAGTGTGAACTTAGGTTCGCCACCACAGAGGCCACTCCAGACAAACACCATGGCTGTGCATGGAGCAGCCGCTAGAAGTATCAGCCCTGCAATGTAGCTGTCTATCTGGTCTGCTGGTAACAAGTCACCGAATAAATGACGAATAAATACCCATGCAAGCAAGGCCATAGAGAACGGCTTTACTATCCAGTTAATGAACAAGGTCACGCCTATGCCTTTGCTGTGCGCTAAGACATCTCCCATGGTCTTAAAGTCAATCTTTAGCAGCATCGGGATAATCATTAGCCATATCAGGACAGCCACAGGGAGATTCACTTCAGCCACTTTCAGGCCACCTACAGTTTGGAAGAAGCTAGGGAATACCTGACCCAATCCAATGCCGACCACGATGCACCCAAGCACCCACCATGTTAGGTTGCGTTCAAAGCTACTGATTACGTTTGGTTGAGCTGTTGCATTCATTATTTAAACCTTCTCAGGATTGCAGTTAGTTACTTCGGGGCAGCATTCAGCAACTCCAGCACAGCAATTTTCTGTGAGGTAAGCAAGCAACCCATTCATAGCTTCATAGTTGGCGGTGTAGTAGATAAACCTACTGACCTGACGTGAGTTAACCATTCCCGCATGACTAAGCTCTTTGAGATGAAACGAGAGCGTACTTGGTGGGATCTTGAGCTGTTCCCCAATGGTTCCCGCTGGTAGCCCTTCAACTCCTGCCTGAACTAGCAAGCGAAATATTTCTAAGCGTGCCTCTTGAGCGATTGATGAGAGTTGTATTACAGCTGATTTAATGTCCATGTATGCTATATTTCCATAATTATAGAAATATGGCAATTAATTTGAGACCGCTATACTACAGACTTGGTAAGGTTGGGTAAGAAATAAACGAATTGCTTTGCACTAATCTAGAAATGAATGGCAATGCAATGGTGAAAAAATAACACCAAGTCTGGATATGTAATAGGGTGAATTCATCCGGCTAGACATGAAAAATATGCCATCATTCAGCAGAATGAGAATTATCAAGATTGGTTTACCGCTTTCCCTCAGCAGTAACCTAATAGCCCCATCGTTAAAAAAGACTAATTCTGATTATGAGTGTTGTAGCTCATATCAACAATAAATGAGCGCATTAGTAAACTATCCAAAAAACTGCTCGTCGGGATGTCATTAAGAATCCCAGATCGCTCCAGAATTCGCCAAGGAGCCACCATAAACTTCTTGGTGTAGTAAATACACAGTCCCCAAACACTGAATATCATTCCAAGAGCTATAAAAACTCTCCATGGTGATGCTTGCGCAATGCTGATTGAGAATATATTCAGTCCGCAAATAATGCTGACAATTAATAAAAGAACGAACCCAAGAACGGGGGATACTCTATCTGGTGTTGCAAATACCTCGTGTTGTTTAATTCTGATTTGACCGGAGCCAATCAATGCTTTGACTTCCGAGTCGGTTAAGTTATATCGACTCTTGATGGCAATTATTTTGGAGCGTACAGTCGCATTAGCAGTCAATCCAAACCGATACTTGAACATCCGTTGATTCGTAGCTGCTACCCTGTCTAGTTCATCGTCTGAACGAGTTGACATGTACACTCTCATCGATGGCACTAAATTAAATTCATAGTAATCACGGCTCGCATTTCTTTGCTTATCGGCGATATTGATGTTTGTTGTATTGGCTTGATTGGTCATAATAAATATCACTCTTTATGAGACTAAATAACTACCCTTCGTAGTAGTCTCTTCCAGCATTACGTTGATTAGAGCTTATGTTGAAGCTAAGGGATATCGGTTGTGTTTGGGTTAATAAGTTTATTGGATCTTTAGGAGTTCTGGATTCAAAATAGGCTACAGCAGATGCCATGATATTGCGCTGACGCAATGTTTCATCGGTCAACAAATGGCCATTGTAAAGCTCAATTGCCAAGCCAAAATCCTCAGTTTCATGCTCTATATTATCCAAAAATTTTTTTATTTCTGGATCAGCTGCAGCCTCATTGAGCTTGTTATTTTGAATAAGCAACATGATAGACTTTGCGGCGATATCCTTCTCTAAGATAGCCTTTCTAGCAATTGATATTTGAAGTTGAATCATCCGCAGTAATGGAATATCAATCTGTGTTTCACCTTTTAAACTGCCTTCACCAGTAAGTAGCCAGTCTATTGAAATGCCAAATTCTATTTTCATGGCATAGAGAAATTCTGCGCCGGGCTTTTTAATACCTCTCAAAACGTCGCTAACAAAACCTTGCGAAACCTTAAGGCGCCGGGCGAATTCTGCCTGACTCAATCCAATCATTGCTAGCAATGAAGACAATCTTGTCCCTAAGCTATCCAGATTAGAGGTAGAGGTTATATGGATGTCTTGATTATTCATATCAGTATAAGATATATTATGCTATCTCTTAAGTTATAAAAAATACTCAATAGAGATAGGTTACTCTTTAATTTACACATTGTCATCTCTAATCATGGATGGAATTGAAATCAACTATCGTCTTCGCAAGCTTGGTATGAGCCAAGCGAAAATTGCACGGACCCTCGGCGTCGCCAGTGGTGTAGTGAGCAATGTGATCCATGATCGAACAACGGCTTATGCTGTAGCAAGCCATATCGCACAGTTATTAGAGTGTGAAATTGAGGACCTATGGCCCACACGCTACGTTTTTAAACCAAGAAAAACTACAACCCAGAATGATGGGAAAAATACGTGCGTGTTATTGGAAGGAGAAGTGAAATGCCCTAATCATCTCGATTGATTCAATATGGGCCCATAAACGCAAAACCCGAGGATTCCGGCCTCGGGTTGCGAACTGCTATCAAGTAATCCACTTGAACCCGTAGTATCTGCGCCGCGCATGAAGATGTCAAGTCATGCGCGATGGGCTTTTTCATCCCTAATATTCAAAAAGACCAAGTAAACGCTAAATGCACTTGGCCTGTTTAAAGGAGAAAATTCCTTATGCGGATTCCCATGCATTTGCAACGTGAAATCGCACGTTTGCATTTCCATACCCCTGAACAATCATCACGCGCAATCGGGCGCGCTACTGGAGTATCTCCTAATACTGTTGCCCGAATCATTGATGCCATCAAAAGTAGCAACAAAAGCGCTGAAGAGTTAACTAATCTAGATGATGATGCTTGGCATGAAGCCCTTACGGACCCGGAAAGAATAAGACCTCAAAAAGAAAGGCCTGATTGGGGGAATATCCATCGGGAAATGCTTAGGCCAGAAGCTACTCGCGAGCAGCTATGGAGAGAGTGGCGAGAAAATCACCCAGACGGTATAGGGTACTCGCAATTTACTGCTGAGTATCGTAAATGGATAGGCGCACAAAGACTTGTGATGCGTCAAATACACCGTCCGGGTGACAAAATGTTTACTGATTTCGCAGGCCAAACCATAGAAATACGTAGCTTATCGGGAGAGGCACCACGGCATGCCCAACTTTTTGTGGCCGTGATGGGTTGCTCTAACTATGCATATCTAGAGGCAGTATGGCAACAAACATCAGAATGTTGGGTGAGTGCCCAAACCAATGCATTGGAGTTCTTTGGAGGAATTCCGAACTGGATTGTTAGTGACAATCTCAAGGCGGCTGTAAGTCGACGAGAACGTGATCGTATAACTATCAATCCTGCTTACTCAGACTTTCTCCGACACTATGGGGCAGCTTCACTACCAACCAAGCCTAAATCCCCTAAGCAAAATGCTAAAGCTGAAGCTGGTGTTCAGATCGCACAGCGATGGGTATTGTTTGCCTTAAGAGATCGGATATTTTTTAGCCTAGAAGAAGCAAACCAAGAAATTCGTCGATTGAATATTACTCTGAATGAACGTCCTTTTAAGAAAATGGAAGGATGTAGAAAAAGTAGATTTGAAGCACTTGATTTGCCAGTCTTACGCCCGCTCCCCGAAACACGATATGAATATGCCAATTGGCGATATGCAATTCGAGTTGGAGACGACTATCTTATCGAACATCAGAAGTCCTTTTATTCCGTTCCATGGAAGTATCGTGGTGAAACAGTGGATATCAGATTCAATGATCGGATGCTTGAAGTATTTCGTAAAAATGTACGTATCGCTGTTCATGCAATCAACAATGAAATTGGAAGCCTCTCCAGGATAGAAGATCATATGCCGGCAGCGCATCGTAACGTTCTTGAAGGAGAGCCTTTAGCTTTACTCAAATGGGCAAAGAATACAGGCGAGCATACAGAAAGAATGATTACCTATCATTTAACTGAGCGACACGATCCAACTAACGGTCTCCGGGCTGCACGAAAAATGCGTGAGATTTCGAAGCTTTACGGCGAAGAACGCTTTGAAGCTGTATGTACGTATGCCCTGGGCTTGAATATCACAGCGCTTCGTAGCATTGAATCCATTATTAAAAATGATGCTGATTTGAAAGCTCGCCATATTGGGGCACTTTCACAGGCAATAAATCGAACAGTGCACTCTGATGTTCGAGGACCAAATTATTTCGGAGACTAATATGTCAATCGTTGAACAAACCCTATCAAACCTTCGTTTACTTAAGCTCTCAGGAATGGCTGACACTTACACCTTGCAACTTGACCAGCCAAAATTGAATGCAAAATCGTTCGATGAGAGATTTGCCATGCTAGTTGATTACGAAATAACCAATCGCGAAACTCGACGTATTCAACGGTTTATTAAGTCAGCTGGCTTTCCGGAAAGGTGCTCACTAGAGGATCTGGATGATAGGCCTAGTAGAGACTTGGATAAGCCATTGATCTCAACACTGGCCACATGTGAGTGGATACATCGAAAGCAAAACTTAACCATTCGCGGCGCGACTGGTACAGGTAAAACCTGGCTAGGAACTGCTATTGGAACCCAAGCATGCAGGCTCGGCATATCGGTGATATACATACGTAGTAATCAGCTGCTTTCAGATATTGCGACAGCATTGGCTGACGGGTCATTAGCCAGCCTAAAAACCAAACTCATTAAACCGGCATTATTAGTTATTGATGATTTTGGACATGGCCAGATAAATATCTCGGTGGGTCATGTTCTATTGGATATTATTGATCAAAGAATGCGCTCAGGGTCTTTACTCTTCACAACTCAATATCCCTTCGAGCAATGGCATGATTTATTTCCTGATCCAACACTAGCAGACGCTATATTGGATCGCGTGGTACACCAATCACATGTTCTGCATTTGAAAGGTGAGTCTATGAGGAAATTGCGTGCAAAGAAAAAGTTGACTGATCGCTAACCTAGTTCGCTTTAGACCCAAACTGCCACCAGTATTGCAGTTTGGGAGCTTGCTGTCGTGCATATCAAAATCCAACACAATCGGTTGGTTTTACTATTCTGGTAACTTTTTGCCTAAGTCACTGAATACCAAATTCAAGTCATCCATATCCAAAGGCCACATTTCTACAGTTTTGGCCGGATTATGTGAGACTAAATAATATATAAGCAATATAGCGGGCTGAGAAAATATGTGCCTAGTTTCTCGGTATTGTTTTATTTTTTGGTATATGAAATTCGTCTTTTGCAAAAACTCGAAAAGAACGGCAGTGGGACTTTCTGGAAGCAACTCAAAGTAGGTATCTACCAAGAGTTGATTGGATTGCTCATCCCCCACATCTGGATGAACACTATTCCGATAGATGTCCTTCAACAAGTTAAGTATGTCGTTCTGCGGTTTGATAGCTTTCTCGATATCTTGCATCGCTTGCTCGAAGAACTCATCTGTTGCTTCAATCAAAGCCATACTTTTAGCCACTGTTCGCTTTACACCTGGCTGCGCAACCGTTTTAGGCTTGTATAAGGTGTCGTGAGTCAGTTCGCTATGGGCGTGTTGCAATAACGTCCTTATTTGGACTTCGCACGGGGTGTTTTCTAAGATTTCGATCCCTGAAAAATTATTGCCTTTCGTGGCACGAAGTACAAAGTGCACTGATTGGTATGAAAACTCTAATGGTTTTTCTAAACGTTCGGCCTCGTAGTCCCGATCCTTTGAAGCATCCCAGAATGCGTTATTTTCCGTTGACTCAATTATCTGGCAAACTTTCTTAATGTCGCTAGTCAGTAAGACAACAAATCGCATCCCCACCTTATCCGTAACATCATCATAAGGATTAGCGTATTGCTTACGATAGAAAGCTTTGTCCACCAATGTGGATTCAAGCTTTAATCTGGGTTTAACCGGCACCTTCAAAAAGTAATCAAGCTGGGTCGGAGCAATTTCCGCCGTTAAGGCCTGCTCAATCGTATTTTTAATGAAATCAGCCCAAGCCTGGTAAACCGGTTTTTCATGTTCCCAGCGCTTAAGGAACTCCTGCTCGGTCATTCTTGATCCATAATTCGACCCCGAATAATAACTTGGGTCCATTTTGGTGTTTGGCCATCTTCCGCTGGTTCGCCATCAATTACGCTCATATTCACATAATCTTCAAAATCCTTAGGCGGGGCCGTTAATTTGATATTGTGTCCAAATACGATTTTGCGTTGCTTGAGTGCTGAGGCTACCTCTGTTAAATCCTTGTGAATCGCATTCAATGGGAAGTTGTTTTGTACCATGTGTTGACGATATGCATCCTGCAATTCTGCAGTCGGAATATAAGCCTCCGAGAATGCTGACACTTGTACTGTAGCCGTATTGTCTACTTTTAGATATGTTGTCAGCGCAGTAAGCAAATCACTTCTGGTTTCTTCATCAATATTTGCTTTCTTAATGAAGTCTTTAGTCAATGTATGAAATTGTTTTGTCTGAAATGCACTATCAGTTGGAAAAGCCAATCCTAAGAAGGTTTCGTAAAAATATTGTGCAGCACCTTGGCGGTTTCCCTTCGTTGCCAGGTCATCAAAAAGAAATCCTTTCCACTGAGCGGAAGGATTTTCATCGTTCGCCACCGCATCAATATTCGCCTGAATGAATGCACCAATTTTATAAAGCTTGGCTTGAGGGGTCAGGATCAAGTCTTTTAAATATTGCAGGAATAATTGACCTTCTTCTTGCCGTTTAATGAAACCTGCGTGAGGCTCTGCTTTAATAACACACATCAAATTGCGTGTGGGGTGACCGCATGTTCCATCAATCACAACAACAATACCACCAGGAATTCCTTTGCTTTTCTGAGCATCTGCCAAATTAGCAGTAACTGTCTGAGATAAATTAATGAAGGCATTATCGTTGCCTGCAGTTTGAATGATTTGGTTAGCTAAACCCCATAAACCATTATCAGCTGTGTTCTCAATCTTCATCTCTATGCCATGAGATGACTCTCCCAATGCTTCTGTAATTCGTACCTGTAATGCAGTTTTGGCATCATTTTCAAGATGAATTAGCTGCTGGCCATAATTAGGTTCTACGATATTACGATTGACATCTCTTCGATGGACTTCATGAATGATGATTCTATTGATAGTCAGATTTTGGAACATGAGCCCCCCCTCAAAACAACCGATAACCGTTATTCAAATTCATGCCGGGAATGCGGTATTTTTGTGCGAATTATTGTTAGTTTTATTGAGTCTATTTCAGAAGCTAAATTAGCTTAGTTCAAGTTCGATTACAAGTTAATATTAAAATGCACAAGGTTAAATGGTCGTAATGATAGATAGTTGGCATTTGTGATTATTCTCCATTAGAGGATAAATGCTCAAACGAATTGGAATTACTGCTCTATTTGAATCGGAATGGGTGCTCAGCAATTATTGGAATCTATGCTCATCTCATGATGGCGAACACAGTTGAGAATAGACTTTCTTCACGTTATGTGGTCTTTGAGTTTAAAAACTACACGGAAGAGGTTGGCCAGGGACAGGTTCTTACAACCGAAAAATATTTATTGCCGTTGGCATTCAGAAGTTTAGCAATTATTCTCAGTCGAAAAGGAGCTAATAATTCAGCTTCCAAATCTACAGAAGGAGCAATGCGCGAGTCTGGGAAATTGATATTAATTTTAGACGATGATCATTTACATAAAATGTTGGAAATGAAGGATGTGGGGGGAGATCCAAGTGATGTACTGCTAGATCTTGCTGATGAATTTCTAACAGGTTTAGGACGATAAACTTAGAATCCGATGCATAGATATTTCATTTAAAAACCATGACTATTGGACTTTTTATTGGAGCGGGTTTTTCATACGAGGCGGGGATGCCTTTAGCTCCCGACTTGACTGTAGAAATACTAAACTGGTTAACTCCAGAGAAACTAAAATCGTTCAACGAAAATTGGAAATCTCAAGGTGGAGGTTATCCTGATGAAATAGTAAATGATCTGATTTCAGTAATGCAAACTAAGAATCAAAACTATGAAAGCATATTAGGATACATAGAAACACAGGCTAAAAGAAAAAGGGATTTGCTCCAGGAGTATTCAGCCCTGTACTCTTGGTTAGTGGACTTGGTTTATCAACTTCTCTATTTTAGACAAGTAAACAACAATGAATTTTTAGACAAAAATTTAGAGTTTTACAAAGGCATTGAGTTTCTTGTTAGCCAAGATCGACCTTTGCGTATCTTTTCCTTAAACCATGACTCAATCATTGAACTGATTGCAGCAAAATATTCAATTCCTATCCATCATGGGTTTTCAGCATCTGAAGTATCCTTGCCACGGCGCAATAGAGATGGAGTAAAAATTGGATCATTGCGAGCGGAGATCATCACTCAAGATGATTTAAACAACAAAGCCATGTATTTTCCGAACCCTGGAACACGCGGCATCTATTTAATGAAGATTCATGGCGCGTTGGACACTTTCACTTTCAACGACGGCAATGACCTTCTCAGAATATTACCTGAGACTTTGTCTATAGAGGGTATTGTTCAATCTCTGAGGCAGGCGAATGAAGAGCTAGTCTATAAAATGCCTGGCTTGCCTGTAGAAGCTACCCGAGCGACAAATGAAATTGCTTACGCGGACGAGTCTGGTGAGATGCAATTTTTACGCAGGAGTTTATTAGCCGGGGCACACAAATTTATGGCATCAAACCATCAAGTGCTACCAAAGGTCATGCTCAATCATTTCAAATCAAATTTGAACTTTGTTACAAATCTGATTTTTATTGGTTATAGTTTTGGCGACTGGCACATAAATAACATTATCAAAGAGTGGTTAAGTTTCACCGATAAGCGATCAATCACGATAGTTGACCCATGCACAAACACTATCCCTCAATTTTTGTTGCACTTAGCATCCCAAGTTTCTTTAGAGACTACAGAAACTACTGCATATTTGGATAAATTAGCAAACATCCAAAGAACCCGTTTGGAAAAACTACAAAAGGAAATTACAAAAATTTCTCGTAGAGTAGGTAAAGAAAAAAGTAGCCAAATATTGAAAAACTTCGCTGATTTGGAGATTGAAAATTTTAAAAAGAGTTTTGCCGAAAGACTAAAAAAAATGACAGACAAGGATAAATTAGAAGACCCAGCCAAGCTCATCGGAAGCTGGGAAAGTCAGATTCAAGGGAGTCCCGAATCCACATTAGAGCGAATGCTTAACTATTTCAACGAATCTATTGAAAAATAGAATTGTCGTTTTAAATCAACTCGTGATTTTTGAAATCTAGTTGAGAGTGTCATTTCAATAAAATCATACATTTAGGAGTTTATTCATTTCATATGCCCTATGTCCAAGCTCCTAGGCGCAGAGCAGGCTTGATGAAGAGCCTTACAGTTAGTTGGAACACTAAGTTAGGCAACTTTTGCCGGAACTCATTGCTCTTTGAGCGGACGATTTTTGATGTAGGTCCATCCTTCTCTACCATCGGCAAGGGTGAAACCTCGTGCTTCTATCTCAATAAGAAGACGACGACAGTCCTCTGGCGTTGCTCCTGTAACTTTTGAAAGGGTTTCAAGTGAGCGTCCATCTTTGAATCCTGAGTTGTCGAGCATTTCCTTGAGCAGCTTCTTCCTAGCATTGTCGATCGCACTTCCTCGGCGATTCTGAAACCAGTGAAGGAGAAGGTTGCCGCCAATGGTTGTGAGGGCGCCAATGATCACTCCAATAAAGCCTACAACAGCAGCCCAAAATTGAGCGTCCTTAACTACCGCTTTTGCTACTTGTTGAGCAAGGTCTTGTTCGGTCATAAAATTTGTCCCTAATGTAGTCTATCGTTTGACATAGCCGCCTAACCAGAGGAAGGCAAAGCCCGGTATAAGCCGGAAATGTTAGGCCTGGTTAATTGAGCTTGAAATGCTGCAATTGAGTTGGTGAAGAGCCAAATGCAGCAATTTTACCTACACTCAATTTTGAAAAGTTGCCAGCCACTATTTCGGAAATTAGCTGAGATTCAATCTGCGAAAGCGCTCCTTGGATACGGCGAACGTCTTTTCCTAAAAATTTTGCTAAAGGGTATTCATCCCCAGCGTTGTAGCTCTTGAGTTGTTTCTCTAGTAGCTTTTTGAACTCATCAAAGTCAGTCACTATCGTATCAAGCTTTCCTTTTGCTTCAGCGTCGAGGATGTAAACAGTAGTAATTAGATGCTCAATGATTCGAAGTGCAACTTCAATCTGTTTATCGGTGGGTTTCTTAATATCGTGTGCGGCATCATTACCCAAAAATCGAATTGAATGTAGTCGCTCCGCATCTTTTTGAGATATTAGGCCTTGTGTGGCTAGTCGAGATATTCGAATTTCAAGATTCTTTCCAGCAATTCCGCGGTCATTGCATATAGCTTCAATTGTTCCACGTAGCCCAAGACCTGCTAAAATTCTTGCGCCTTCTTGAATCGCTGTTAATGATTCTTCATATACCTCACAAACTATTTCGGGAACGTAATGCGTTCCATCCAGTTCGCGGTGGTTCTTGATGAATTTTGGGTAAGTTTCGATGGTTTCTGGTACATCCCAATCTTCGTCAGAGATTGGAAACGCACTCTCATAGTCCAGGAAAACATAGCGAAAAGAAGTGTTTTCACATCCACGGCATTGAATGACCATGTAATTAGCTGAGCAGTGGTAATCATTGCCGCCATCTTCTGTGTGAATACATTTGATGTCATGCAAAGTTGACCTTCCACATCGCGAACATGGCGACTGCACGGATTTCATTTCTTTAGTCATAGGGACTCTCAATAATAATATCTATCCCCACAGGACGGTCACGCTTGACAGTCATGTTAGGGGCGGTTGCGCTTATGCTTTTCGATGAGTGTAAGGATCTCGTTAGCTAATTCCTCTGCCCGTTCAAAAGTCTCGCAACGTTTAGCAGAATAGCGCTCGATGATGACGCCCTCATTGCTAAGGATCCGGGTACGCGCATTCGCTTCGGCCGGACTCTCCTTGTGAACCGTGTCTCCATCTACTTCAACGCATAAAACAATCCCGTCTTTCAGCAGAATGAAGTCGGGTTCAATTCTAGAGTATTCTTTTCCGCCCTTTAAAAAAACTGGCAGTGGAGCAAATGCTACACCCTTCGCTTTCAGGGCTTTGTATAAATTTATTTCTGGCTCCGATCTAAACAAAAGTCCGTCGCTCTCTCTGCTGGCAATGTTATTTGAACGCACTCGTCCTTGATTCTGAATTCCGCTGCCGGCTAACCAATCCTTTGCGTTTTGCTGCCAGTTCTTTGACTCGACTAACTGCGGCGAGATAACAATTTTGCCTAACCAGGTATTCGAATACGGATGCATGAACTGACTAATCTTTTCGGAAATTTTGGTTGTAATAGCCTCTAGTTCGCTGTTGATCTCCAAGTAGATTGCTTGAGGAATAGCCATATAAACAGAGTATGTATAGGTTCCCCCATCCCAATTGTCGTAGCCAGTTTGATCGGCAGATATGTTTGCATCTGCAAGTATGGAGACTAACTTTGCATCGCCTTCATAGGCAAAAAGACGTGCTACATTTTGCATTAATAGGTCAATGTCGTCAGGAAAACTGCCGGTTTGTGGCATGAGGTGAGACCTTAACGGTAGTTATAGAGACACATGGGTCTCTATGTTAAGAATTAGATATTTGATAGGCATAGCTGGAATTCCTTGCTCACTCTAGGTTTTATTGTTTATGCGTCTCGACATTAGATTACTAATATTAAGACAGAGCGCTACTGTTTCTGATTGTAGACTAAAGGATCAAACTTTCAAATTCGAGTATCCTCGCATAGAGTCAATAAACTTCAGAAAAGTCATAATCCTTGATGCCATGAGTTAGCCTTTATCCAGGTCCGCCTCTAATCCTTCAATTAATTTAAGAAGAGTTTCGGATATTTCATTAGCTGATACTCCATTTTTTAATTCAGTTTTTAATTGCTTTAACGATCCCTTAGCTGATTGAACAATATTTCGCGTTCTGACTGCATTGTAAGTGCTTTTGAAATTTGTGATTTCATCAAAAGCAAGGTGGATATATGCGTCTAAAGATGCGATGTTTTTATGTCCCGTCCATTCTTGAACCTTTTGTTTCAATGTTTCTGTGTCTAATAAAGCTCGACGAAAACTATCACTATTTTCGAATTGGTGTTGTTCAATTAACGCTACAAAGAGTTTCGTTATGAATCTATGTCTAAACATGTGAGGACATGATTTCTCCTGAATACCTGCAGCAATTGAGAGTGTTGCAATTTCCTGTGTGATGGTATTTGCCTTCAGCCCATGACCTGTAGTTTTACTAATTAGCAGCAAACCAGTGTCTTTCTCTTTGCCGCAAGTTTTTCTGATCACTACACAGCGATTTTTTTCAATGAACTCAATGAGAAATGCTACGTCATGACGTGCGATTGGAATTAATCTGAAGTGCTCTGTATTACCTCTTCGTTTAGTTGTTAATACTTCTAATAATTGTGTTTTTGATGCCTGGTATATGCTTTTACATGTTAGGGCTGCAATTTCAGATCTTCTACCGCCAGTAATTTCTAAAAGCTTCAGCATTACGTATCTACGTTTGAGCTGAAAAGTTGATGAACTTGTTTGAGCAATAATGTTTCTCAGTCTTTCAATGTTTTCCGTACTTATAGGAAGTCTTTTGTTTTTAGGGCTTGGATTGGGAAAGGTTCGGTGGTGCCAAAAATTGTGAACTATTTGCCTAGATAGAATACTTGTGCTTTTTGTCTTAGCAAAAAATTCCTTTTGGTGAGCAATTATTTGCCCTTTCGGTCCTACGAATTTTTCATCCTGATAGAGTTTTCCAACAAAAAAGAGGAAGTCCAAACATTTCCGACCTACTGCGATAACGGAATTTGAATCTCTCACAAATACCTCGGGTTGATTAGGTCGAGTTTCACCCTGCAACAGACGCATAAACAATGAGAACTGATTGTCGGAAAGCTCAATGAGTTTTATATTGTTCTCATGCAAATGCCTGAGAAGGTGGCTTATGCTTGTTGCATAAATAAGCAAAGACCCCCCTCTATTTCTTCTAGAAAGACCTCTATAAAAAAGCTCAAGCAAATATGCATTTGCTTCAAAACACCACCTGCCATCTGGCCAACAAATCATAGGTATGTCTGAAGCGCCAATGGTGATGACTTGCCTTTGCATATCAACATGGGATGGCAACTCATAGTTCAAGCTCGTATTTTGATAAAGCTTGGTTTTTTTACTCATGGGAATTTCACAACATTTGTGTCTAATGAGTACTTTCCAGAACTGAGTATGTCCAACAACTCACGTTGCTCTTTTTTGCAAAGCGCTTGAATCGATGAGCTTGCTTGACTTGCATAGCGTTCACCTTGCCGTAAAGATCTATTAAAAACCATAGTAAGCAATAGCAGCTCTTCCTTTAGCAATTGCTTATCAGCTTTAAGCTGTTCAATGATAGCTAATAAGCCTGCTCTCGTATCTTTGCTAGGTTCCTTACTTTTATGATTAGACCTCGTAATTGCTAGCTGAGCACTTAGGCGCAGCTTATTCAAAGTCTCATATCCATCCTCAAGAAGGTTTTCTGAAATTCGTTTTTGAGTGTTAATTGATGATGAATATATCCCTATAGGTTCATTCGCAAACTTTGCCAGAGCTCCTTGGGAGTTTAGGGCTTTATTGATTGATACTTGGTTATTATAAACATGAGGATTAGAAGCGATGTCCCGTAACAAATCGCATAGTTTTAGTAGCGACTGCTGACTTTTTTTGACACGTTTATTCATAAAACTTCACCTGAAGTATTCAATACCCTAATTGCTATACGATATGACTTGCCACCTGGACCATCAATAAATATAGGCTCGATTTGCAATTTTCCTTCTATTATTAAATCTTCAATGTAGTCATCTAACTCCTCGCTTGAGAGTACAGAAAAGTTACGGGTGCCAAAATGTTTTTCAATTATGTCTGCTAATGCCGGTTCTTGATTTGGATTTGATCTTAATAGATCTGATCCAAAGTGAGCTTTGGTTGCTCGCAACACATCGCCAGGCGTGGATTCTGTAATATAGTGATAAAGGTGCTCTATATCCGTGTGGCCAAGAAACCATCGCAGTGATTCCATTCCGCCGAATGAGTTACCCCAAAAAAACATCATTGCAAAAAATCTTCGTAATTGATGTTGGCGGATGTAGTATCTCTGACCATTCTCATTCAACGGGGTCTGTATGTAGTCACAGAATATATCTATAGAGGTATTGAACTGTCGACTTACAAGAGAAACTGGGTTGCCGGTTCTTACATCTGGATAAGAAAATAGCGGAATCTTCTCAGAGCCAAGTCCGATAGCTTTCAGCGCGCTGTGAAACTGCTCAATGAGTTCTATAAGTTTTACAGCAATCGGAGGTATTGGCCTAACAAGTTTCTCTCTCATTTCTCCTAAACCTGATTTGCGATTAAGAAATACTAGATTGGTTTTACTTTTATCGAGAGCATGACCAGAGAGCAAGTCAATTAACTCACTTTGCCTTCTTGCCATTAATGCTCCAATGCATATTTGAATTGCGCCAAAAAGCACACGAACGAGATCATATAAACCCTCATTGCTACGAAGGCGATGAAAGTATTCTTGAGAAGACGCCCGGTTCGTAGCAAAAAGATTGGTCGTCTGAAGTTCTTGGTTCATATGAAATCCGAGGTGCCATACCCTTACACCGATTTTCTGAGTTTTTGGTGTCAGCAAAGGACTTATGTCAAACTCTTGCGCAAATGACACGCAACTTAAATTAGCTTTTTGCGCAGCGGTTATTACATTTACTGCACTTTTAAGAAGGTCTTCTCCATAATCCATGGCGAATTCAATCGCATATTTAAGAGCATCCAAGACTAATTGATTGGGAAGGGTTTTAAATCGTACCCTTGTTTTCAAGTTAAGTGATTCTGGCGTAAGTAACGCATTCGTGGTGCTTAAAGCAAAGATAGGCACTTTTAAACCAACTTCACTTAAATGCCCTAAAGACCTAAGAGCTTTTCTATACTCTCTCCACTCAGGTTCGCTTTGTATATCCAACTCAGAGTGTGTGACCGGGGCTCGCGCATATTCTTGTGAGTATTTATAAGTTGGAGCTAATAGTAGTTCAGCAGGCTGCGGTTTTTTCGTGTAACCCCTTAAGGTGTTCGGGTAAACCATAGGAGCCAGCTTGCTTGTATTAATTGCAAACCGGAAAGTTTCGGTGCTTGCCGTTCTTCGAAAATAGGTTCTGTAGTAACCTTTATCCCATAACATGGCTCGAGCAAGAACAATCTCCTCATTGCTTAAAGAGAGCATTCGATCTTCCTCATCGGGTATATTTTCTTTTAAAAACGGATTTTCTGAAATTACTACATTCAAGTAGTCGAATTCGGTTTTTTTTATTTCTTTTCTCAGATATTCAGTTAACTTTTCGGGCCATCCGTAAATACTACTTACTATCTCCCTGGATGAAGCAAGAGTTTGCATCAAGTTAGTAATGTCATTTTCAGTAACATTGGTTAAACCAAACTTCGATAACTGAAAGTAGGAGGAGTTTAAAAGAAAATAATCAATTAAGGTTGCAACACGTCGTATGGATTCATTGACTGTTGCTTCCGTGTAAAAGTGGCTTCCCGTGACATCAAAGTGCGTTTGAATACAAAACCAGCACTTAAAAGTTTCTAGTAGTTCAGCATTTGAAGCGTCAGTTAGCAAGCTGCCATTTTCAAGTTTCACACGAAAGTCTATGGTCAGTGAGTTCAATTTTCCGAAAGTAAAAGTCCATAATTTATCTTCGAAAGAATTGGAAAGCCATACACATTTTCGATATTCGGCTTCCCTATCACCAAAAAGCAATTTTAAATAACTCAATTCTTCGGGCAGTGCTTCAAAACTAACCATAAATTAAATGCTCCATTTTCACAGGGTCAGCATTAGCTTGCGCATACTTTAATTGGGTGTGAATGTCGGGGCGGTTGAGTTTTATAGAGTCTAAGTGGGTCACCAGATATCTGGTCAGTTCTGCCCAATACTTTGCTTTTTCATGAACGGCACATTTTGAGTGTTGAACGGCTAATTGAAGGCTAACTAATATAGTCAATATTGTTGTATTTATTCCGAAAACGATCTCGTCTTTAGAGGCATTATTCGACTCAAATATCTCTGAGCTGTGTTCATGCTGATTTACAAATGAAAGATTAATTGCGTGAGTTTTAAGAAAACTGTCCAATTCATTTATATTTGCGAAGCCACTGGCCTCAACTAAGCGAGGACTGTCTTTCAAGGCTACAACCAAGATTGCCGTCTGAAATATTCGAATCCATCTTTCCTGAAAGAATGCCAGTATAGGCTCAGGTAAATATCTCTTGATAAGATCCATGTCCAATTTAGTGTGGCCTAAAGCTTCAGACATTTCCTTAATACTTCTCGTATTAAGATATACCAATACACCGCAACTTGCCCGAAGAGTCATCAAGCTAAACCTTTGTGAAAATCTTTCAATTTCCAGCTGATTCATAGTAGTGGTTGTCTCTAGCGACCGAGTTAACTTCTTTTTTGCAAGTGGGTATGAGAATTCACTAGATAGATGTTTTATGCGTTTCGGATAGGAGAAACCTTGTTTGCAGGTCAATAATAAGTAGCGCCAATCGTCATCGCCATTTTTTTTCAGAAAGGTACGAATTGAGGAGGTTAGTGCGATGATTTGTTTAATGACTTCCGTAGTTGTTTCGTTAAGAACAATACTTTGCTGAGTAATATCTGATCCTTTTCTCCTTTTGTGACTTATGAGTTTGTAACCGTTATCAAACTCCACAAAACCAGTTAAATTATTATTCTTATCATAGAGTTCAAAGTTTTCAAGAAATGATGGGGTTATTTGTGGGTGGTGTGCGACTAGCAGACTACAGTGTGGGATTAAAGTACCTTTAATAGGTAGAGCCAGTTCGTAGGCTGTTTGTGTTAATGGTTTCGGCATCATCAAAGAAGCAATGTAAGTGTCAGCGATATGGCCAAAACTTAAAAGAGTCGAAGCAGCATTGGCCAGGTGTTCGGGGTTCTTTCTATCTTTTGCCCACCTGTTTCCATTATTTTTTCCAGTGATTGTCCCTAAAATGAGTACGTTGCCTTTTAACTCGTTTGATTTTCTTATTTGGTAACGACTCCATGTGCTTTTGATTTCCGCTTTTGCCCAATTTATTGCGGTATCCACATCGGATTGAATCTGGTGGAAAAGCAGATGCAATGCATCTTCGTCTGAGCAGTCCAAAGGGATGTCAGTGATAAGTTTTTCTTTAATTAATTCCCCATTGTTGTTTTGTCTGACGTGAGTTTGGGATGTGGATATTGATTTAATCGGTGATCTGGGAAGGTCACCCCAGGTTTCAGCGAACAGGCCGGAGGGAACTAGATACCCTTCGACAAAATTGATGAAGTGATAACTCCATTGAGCTTCTAGCGTCTTAAGCTTTGAGCCGTTCGCATATCCTGTTTTCATAAAGTCGACATACAGTTCCAACCAAAACCTTTTGACGAATCCGGGAGCCTGGAACATATTTTGATCCAAGTGACCTGGATACTCATTAATAAATCTAGCTAAAGTGCGAATACAAGGAACGCGAGTATCATTTCTAGGTGCGAGATATTCAATACAGGCTAGATGAAGCTTTTCTGTGAAATCTCGTCCAAGTCTTTCATATATTGGGTAGAGGGGAGGCCAGTGTATTTTCCCCATACGATTTTTACAAAACCATCCATTCCAGAGCCACAACTTTTCTTCATCTAACTTCAAAGCTTCAAATCTAGTGATGAGTTCATTTACTTCATTTGAGATTGTGACAGTCGAAAGGTGAATATCTGGGAGTTGATGTGCACCATAATGAGATGCTAAGTGCTGAGTTAGCTTCATAAATGTTTTTGTTAGTGCGTATTTGTTTGTGTGAGAGGACTGGATAAAGTTGGGAGAGTTTATTGCTCCGACGTATAAAGTACAAATTTCAACAAACTTAGGACCTCGCATTATCTCAAGGTCTAGTTGGTATTTTGATACCTGTAAGAAACATTCAAGCATTTTTAACACGGGTTTGCAGATCTCCCGCTCGCTTCTAATCAATGTTTCTTTCGATGCATTAAGCAGATCTAACACTGCAAGATCTATGTTTCTAAATGGATACTCAGTGGAGCTGCCGGAGATTTGGATCATTGTCAGTAATATTTCCAGTAATTAATGTATTTAAATTACTGGTTTAAAAGAAAAAAATAGAATGGACAATTATAAATAAAAAGTTAAATCCCCTGCTCATCCAAAAACAGCACGCCATGATGCGCGAGGCTGATTTCACCGGGGCGTGGCACGCTGCCTCCGCCGACCAATGCCACTGCCGAGGCAGTATGGTGTGGCGTCCGAAAGGGGCGTTTTTTCCAGTTCGTTGCTGGAAACTGTCCGGTCAGTGACAAAATAGCTGCGCTTTCAAGCGCCTCCTGCGTGGTCATTTCTGGCAGGATGCCGACAAACCGTTGCGCCAGCATGCTCTTACCCGTGCCTGGTGGGCCGCTCATTAGCAGGCTGTGCTGGCCGGCCGCAGCAATCTCCAATGCGCGTTTGGCACGCAGCTGACCTTTGACCTCCTGATAATCTGGCAGCAAGGTGTTTATTGCAGGCGTGACCAAAGGGTGTTGTGGCAACGATTGTTTGTCAGACAAATGCGCGCATACATCAAGCAGGCTGTCTGCCGCAAAAATGGTGCAGCCTTCGACCAGGCTCGCCTCATATGCACTTTCTTGGGGCAAGATAGCCGCTCTGGTGCCCGCTTTGTCTTGTAGCAGTTGATATGTCATCGCCAGCGCGCCACGAATTGGCCGTAATGCGCCTGTGAGCGCCAGTTCACCGGCAATCACATAATTTGCCAGCTGTTGTTTGGGCAGTTGGCCTGAGGCGGCCAGAATGCCGAGCGCAATCGGCAGATCGTAGCGTCCGCCTTCTTTTGGCAGGTCGGCCGGCGCAAGGTTGACGGTAATGCGACGGGCTGGGAACTCAAATTGTGCCGTCTGTATCGCTGCCCGTACTCTGTCCTTGCTCTCTTTTACTTCGGTTTCAGGGAGGCCGACGATGGTGAAACTTGGCAAGCCATTGGCCAAATGCACTTCTACCACCACCTCTGGCGCGTCCATGCCGCTCAGTGCACGACTGTATAACACCGCCAGACTCATTTCGCACTCCTGAATATTGGAATGCTAACAATTGTAAATTAATTTTTACTTCTTGGCTGGTTGAGCCTGTTCCAGCTGGCTGATTTTTTCTTCCAGTGTTTTCAATTGTTGCTGGGTACGTGCCAATAGTGCTGACTGAATATCGAATTCTTCGCGTGAAACAAGTTCCATTTTGGTGAGCGCGCCCTGAAATAGTGCATGCAAATTGGTTTCTAGCTCTGAAATGGGGCTTGAATCAACTAGTTGTTTGATTTTAAAAGATAATTCTTTAATTTTTTCATTGGTAAATAGCATGGTAAGCACTCCTTTGCACAATATTTTAGCATGTATAGCAGGGTTGGAAATATAATTACCCCAATACAATAAGTTCATAATTAATAAAAAACAATTTGTTATTATGTTTTTTTAATAATTAACTTTATTTTTTAAAGTTAATTATTTGATTTTATTGGTTTATGTAGGTTGGCACGTGCCTTGCTTTGTGGTCAATGTTGTTTCATTCTCGTTTACAACAATTCGATCAAAGATTTTCACAGAGAGAGGACTCATAAATGCGTCAATCTATTTTGCTCACAGCAGTTTTGGGTGCATTATCTTTTGCACAAGCTTCATACGCAGCTGAAGAGGCTAAAGAAGAAGCTAAATCTGACTGGTCTGCGACCGGTAACGTTTCTTTTGTATCAGATTACTACTCACGTGGTATTTCACAATCATGGCACAAGCCAACCGCACAAGGCGGTATGGATATCACCCATTCTAGCGGCTTTTATGCTGGTGTTTGGGGTTCAGGCGTGTCACCTAACACCTATCCAGATTCAACCACTGAAATTGATATCTATGCTGGTTACAACGGTAGCGTACCTGCTGTTGAAGGTTTGGGCTGGAGTGCTGGTCTGTATGGTTACCTGTATCCAGGTGGCTCTTGGAAAAAGTACCGCGCATCTAACCCAACATCTGGTAATCCTAACGATCCATTAACACCAAAAGGCGGCCGCTGGGATACTTATGAGGCTAACGTTGGTTTGTCTTATGGCTGGTTGAGCGGTAAATTGTCTTATACCCTGACCGACTGGTGGGGTGCTGACAAGGATACAGGTTGGGATGGCAGTACTAAAGGTTCTACCTATTTTGAATTGAACGCGGCTTATCCATTGCCATGGTGGGATTTGACTTTGATTGCTCACGTGGGCCGTTTGAATGTCGCGGGTAAATTGAACTACAACTTTTCAACAACTGGTACTGGTGGGGTTGATAACTTCCCAAGTCAGTCACTGAGTGGCGCAACTAATCCAGACTACACAGACTGGAAAATTGGCTTGAGCAAAGCGTTCAAGATTGGTGCTACCGAGGGCTGGAACGCCGGTGTATACTGGGTTGAGTCAGATAACTCCCGCTACTGGGACAAAAATGGCTACGGTGGCACAAGCTTTAACGGCAAAGGCGACTTGACTACAGCACAAAGTAAAAACCTGAATGAAGGTCGTTTGGTATTAACGCTCGGTCGTACATTCTAATAAGCAAGTTTAGATCTGGCGGGCATCGTGCCCGTCAGAGTTAACAACGGGAGAAGCAAATGAAATTTGTATCCGCAATAATCAAGCCATTTAAGCTTGATGAAGTGCGTGAGGCTTTGTCCAACATTGGCGTACAAGGCATCACAGTCACTGAGGTCAAAGGGTTTGGCCGTCAAAAGGGGCATACCGAGTTATATCGTGGTGCAGAATATGTCGTGGATTTTTTGCCTAAGGTGAAGCTCGAAGTAGCCATCAAGGACGACATGCTTGATCAAGTCGTTGATGCGATTGAGAAAGCAGCTGCAACTGGCAAAATCGGTGATGGCAAAGTATTTGTCTTCGATCTGGAACAAGTTTACCGTATACGTACCGGCGAAACCGGTCCGGATGCGCTATAAGAAAGGGCTTCAGCTATGAAGAAAATTCTTTCCATGTTATCACTGGTCGCCTTGATTGGCCTGGCGGCAACCCCAGTGAGTTATGCTGAAGAGACTGTGACTGAAACGATCACAGTACAAGAAACAGTCACCCCTGATGCAGCACCAGCGGCCGAAGCGCCTGCTGCAGAAGCTGCGCCAGCGGCTGCAGAAGCTGCACCAACATTGGATGTAGGTAATACCGCATTCATGATTGTGGCTACTGTGTTGGTAATTTTAATGACAATCCCAGGTTTGGCCCTGTTCTATGGTGGCTTGGTGCGTCAGAAAAACATGCTTTCGGTGTTGATGCAAATTTTCGTGGTGTTCTCATTGATCTCCGTGTTGTGGGCGGCTTACGGCTACAGTATGGCGTTTAGTGAAGGTAATGCCATCGTTGGGGGCTTGAGCAAGGCATTCCTGTCAGGCATTACAACGGACAGCTTGTCTGGCACTATCCCTGAATATGTTTTCCTGACTTTCCAGATGATTTTTGCTGCGTTGACACCAGCATTGATCGTGGGTGGTTTTGCTGAGCGTATGAAGTTCTCTGCTGTATTGCTGTTCACAGCGTTGTGGGTGACCTTTGCTTATATCCCAATCGCACACATGGTGTGGGGTGGTGGTTATCTGGCTGAATTGGGTGCCAAAGACTTTGCTGGCGGTACTGTTGTACACATCAACGCTGGTGTGGCTGCGCTGATTGGCGCCATGATGTTGGGCAAACGTATCGGTTACGGTAAAGAAGCGATGCCTCCGCATAACCTGGTCATGACCATGATTGGTGCGTCATTACTGTGGGTGGGTTGGTTTGGTTTCAACGTAGGTAGCGAACTGGCTGCTGATGCCACTGCAGGTATGGTTCTGGTAAACACACAACTGGCAACTGCGGCTGCTGTATTGGGCTGGATCCTGGCTGAGTGGTTGTTCCGCGGTAAACCAAGCATGTTGGGTGCTGCATCCGGTGCGGTAGCTGGCCTGGTTGCGATTACACCAGCATGTGGTTTCATCGGTCCGATGGGTTCTATCATTCTGGGCTTCACTGCCAGCTTCGTCAGCCTGTGGGGCGTGACCAAGTTGAAAGGTGCGCTGGGTTATGACGACTCACTGGATGTATTCGGTGTGCACGGCCTGGCAGGTATCTGGGGCGCGGTAGGTACAGGCGTATTGATGTCCCCTGGTTTGGGTGGTGTTGGTTATGCCGAAGGCGTGACCATGGGTGGTCAGGTTTCTACCCAAATCATCGCCGTCGTGGTGACCCTGATCTGGACGGGTATCGTGAGTGTGATTCTTTACAAAGTTGTAGACGCTGTTGTAGGCTTGCGCGTAAGTGAAGAATACGAGCGCGAAGGTTTGGATACGACTGAGCATGGTGAGCGTGCTTACAGCCTGTAATCCGTGATGTGAAAAAGAAAACGGCTCATTGAGCCGTTTTTTTTTGAACTTAATAAAATACATTTGTATCCATGTAGTGGGCCTGAACTAAAATAACTCTTAATTATGGCAAATCTAACTCCCTCCCTGTTGAGCCCGGTACAACGGGTATTAAAACTCGCCGCCTTTGAAAAGCAGGATATCCTGCTTCTGGTTTACCTGACACTAGTCTATGGCGTGTTGGGAATCGCGACGCCTGTGGCGGTACAGACCATGGTCAATATCGTCACCATGGGCGGCGTGTTGCAGCCCTTGTATGTGGTCGGCTTTATCCTGTTTTGCCTGCTGGCCTTGTCGGGGGGGATTTACGCGATTGAGAGTTTCCTGGTTGAGCTGATTCAACGCCGGGTATTTGTGCGGCATAGTTTGCTCATTGCGCAAAACACACAACAGATTCATGTCTCTGTCTATGACCAGCACAATCCAGTGGAGCTGGTAAACCGCTACTTTGATATTCAGACGGTGCAAAAATCGGTGGCAACCCTGCTCACGGTTGGCCTGACCGCCTTGCTGCAAGGCTTGATTGGTAGCGTGGTCTTACTGTTTTACAGCTTGTACTTCGGCATTCTGGTGATCCTGATGCTGATCGTATTGTGGGCTGTCGTATTTTTGCTGGGCAAGCAGGCGGAAACCACCGCGCTCAAGGAGTCCAAGGCCAAGTACGATATGGCGGCATGGCTGGAAAACATTGCACGCAATAAATGGTTATCCAAGTTTTATGGTGCCAAACAACGTACTACAGAAAATACTGAGGTGCTGGCCCAAAACTATCTGGGTGCCAGAGTACAACATTTCCGCGTATTAATGATGCAGTTGATTGGCGCGGTTGGCATGTATGCGGTGATCGGCACCGGCATGCTGATTCTCGGCGGCACCTTAGTGATCAAGGGGCAGATTAACCTGGGCCAGTTTGTGGCGGCAGAATTGATTATTTTTGGTGTGCTGTCTGCCTTTGTGCGCTTTGTGACCAAGCTGGAGTATTTTTACGATTTGCTGGCTGCGGTCGATAAATTAGGCGTGCTGGAGACCTTGCCGGTGGAGACGGTGGGTGAGCATCAGTCCAGCCTGGACGGCTATCATCCTTTAAAAGTGGTTGGCCTGGGTTTTAGTCATCTTGCTCAGCCAGCACTGATGAGTCAGGTGAGTTTTGAATTGCAACATGGCCAGAGTATGGCGATTCTGGGCGCATTGGGCAGTGGTAAAAGCACCTTGCTCGAGCTGTTAACCGGACTCAGGCAACCTGCCCAAGGCTATATCAGTTATGGCGGCATAGACTTGCGCCAACTGAACCTGGACCACTTGCGTGACCGTATTGGTGTTGCCAATAAGGTCGAGTGGCAGCATGGCTCTATTCTGGATAATCTGCGCCTGACCCGCACTAACATCACGCTGGATGCCATGGTCGATATCTTGCAAATGCTGGGCCTGTGGGAAGATATCAGCCAATTGCCCAAGGGCATGGATACCGTACTGACCGATTATGGTGCGCCCATGACGTATACCCAGTTGCAACGCCTGATGCTGGCCAGGGCGATGATAGGACGTCCGGACTTGCTGATCATTGATGGCTTGCTGGATGGGCTCGGCCAGCAGGAGCTGGATCAGGTGCTGACCTTGCTTAAGCGCCACCAGTCAGATTGGATGTTGATTGTGACCACGCGCTTCCCCCATATTGCACAGCAATTCCAGCAGGTGATGACCCTGGATAGCCCGCGCAACCAGGCGGGAGACCATCATGCATAATCAATTGCAACAAGCGCTGATGCACAGCGTGCAAACGCCGCAGCATTTGCGTGTCTGGATCAAACGGTTAGCCTGGTTGTTAGTGGGTTTGCCGACCTTGTTTTTATTTTTACCCTGGCAGCAAAACGTGACGGCCTTGGGTAAGGTGACTGCCTATTCACCTTCCGAGCGCGTACAAACCATCGATGCGCCGGTGAATGGCCTGATCAATCGCTGGCATGTGCAAGAGGGCTCGCAAGTGAAAGAGGGCGATTTGCTGCTGGAGATTGCCGATACTGATCCTAATTTTAAGCAGCGTCTTGAAGCACAGCGGGATAATTTGCAAAGCAAGCTGGGTGCGAAACAAGATGAGTTGCGTAATTACGAGTTACAGAAACAGAACCTGACCGCCGCGCGCGATGCCAAGATTTCTGCGGCCCAATACAAGCTGGATGTGGCCAACCAGAAAATCCGCAGTAGTCAGGAGGCGGTGAATTCGGCGCAGGCGACATTGGATGCGGCCAGCCTGCAAGTCAATCGTTTGCAACGTTTGTTTGCCGATGGCCTGGTGTCTAAGCGTGATTTGGAGGTGGCTGAACGTGACCATATTATTGCCAGCCGCAACCTTAATAGTGCGCAGGCGCAATGGCAATCAGCCAAAGCAGAAGCCAGTTCGGCGGCGGCGGATATCCAGCAAACCCGTTCTGATACCCAGGCCTATTTAGACTCCACTTCTGCGGTGATCAACAAGATTCGCGGCGAAACCGCAGACAGTGAAAATAGCCTGCACAATTCAGAAATCTCACTGGCGCGGCAAAATATGCAGCGCATTGTCGCGCCCAGGGATGGCACGATTTTCAGGTTACCGGTCAATTCGCAATCGCAAATTATCAAGCAGGGCGATCCCTTGCTGGTGATTGTGCCCCATACCTCGCAGCGCGCGGTCGAGCTATGGGTTGATGGCCGTGATGCACCACTGATTACGTCCCGCAGCAGTGTGCGCCTGGAGTTTGAAGGCTGGCCTGCGATACAGGTGCCCGGTTGGGCGCAGGTCGGCGTTGGCACGTTTGAAGGTGAAATTTCCTTTGTCGATCCGACAGATAACGGCTCAGGTCATTTCCGTATCATGGTTGTGCATAAAGCCGGTACACCAGAATGGCCATCGGCCAGGTTTTTGCGCCAGGGCATCAGCGCCAAAGGCTGGGTACTGCTTGAGCGTGTGACCATAGGCTATGAATTGTGGCGTTTGCTCAATGGCTTTCCGCCACGTATCCCGCCAGAACCCGTGCCCTTGCAACAGGCCGGAGGCAAAGCCGCATGACGCGCTGGCTGGTAACACTATTAGCGCTTGCTTCGCCTTGGGGCGCATTGTTGGCCGATGAGGTGACAGACACGCGGGCGCGGCAACGCCTGGAAAAGACCGAAGGGCGGGCGTTAGAAACCTATAGTCCGCAACCTGGCCTACCACTACACGATGCGGTCAAGC
>Ga0208514_100123_pt1 | contig 68815 bp, 62 predicted proteins | sample LakWasMet70_HOW9_2_FD_183900 | JGI IMG/M metagenome (GOLD analysis project Ga0208514, IMG submission 183900) | Freshwater sediment methanotrophic microbial communities from Lake Washington under simulated oxygen tension - Sediment Metagenome... | ecosystem: Environmental > Aquatic > Freshwater >...
TGTTGGCGGCGATCTTGTCGGTACTTTCCTTCGACTTCTTTTTTGTGCCTCCCCGCCTTTCGTTTGCCGTGTCCGATGTGCAGTATTTGGTGACATTTGCCGTCATGCTGGGCGTGGGACTGTTGATTGGACAATTGACTGCCAACTTGCGTTTTTCGGCCAATGTGTCCGCCAGCCGTGAACGCCGGGCACATGCCTTGTTTGAGCTGACGCGCGAGCTCTCCGCTGCGCTGCAATCGATTCAAGTGATCGAGTTGGGCGAGGCTGCAGTCCAGCGCATATTTGGCGGGCAGGCCAAAGTCTTCATCACCAATTCAAATGACCAGCTGGAGCTGGGTGACCGGCTGCCGGACCAGCTGGACGCCAGCATTGCGGACTGGACCTTTCACAATGGTCAGCGGGCTGGCGTGGCCACGGCTACCTTGCCCTCCAACGCTTGGCACTACGTACCCCTGCAGGCACCGATGCGCATCCGGGGGGTGCTGGCCCTGCGGCCGGCCCAGGCGCGCTGGCTCCTGATTCCGGAGCAGGTGCAGCAGTTGGAAACCTTGGCACGGCAGATAGCCATCGCTTTGGAGCGTGTCCACTATGTCGAGGTGGCGCAATCGGCGGTGGTGCAAATGGAGTCCGAGCGTTTGCGCAACACCTTGCTGGCCACCATGTCACACGATGTGCGAACCCCATTGACGGCGCTGATTGGCCAGGCGGAGACATTGGAGCAGTCTGCGGGCTTGACACCGGACCAGCTGACATCGGTGCGTGCCATTGGCCACGAGGCCCGGGACCTCAGTGCACTGGTCACCAACCTGCTGGACATGGCGCGGCTGGAAAGCGGTCAGATTCAGTTGCGCAAGGACTGGCAGTCCGTGGAAGAAGTGGTGGGTAGCGCCATTCGTTCCGCGCGCCACGCGCTGGGCGACTTGAAGGTTGGAAAATCATTGCCCAACGACTTGCCGTTGGTCGAATTTGACGCCACATTGATGGAGCGCGTGCTGGTCAATTTGTTGGAAAACGCGGCCAAGTACGGGGCGCCAACTGGCGATCAGTCACCTGCGATCTTGATCAGCGCAGTGGCGGGCCCGACCAGCCTGGAGCTGCGGGTACGCGACTTTGGGCCCGGACTACCAGCCTCTAGCCGGGGGCACGAACAGACCCTTTTTGACAAGTTCACGCGCGGGCAGGCCGAGTCGGCCACGCGCGGCGTGGGGCTGGGGCTGGCCATTTGCAAAGCCATTGTCGAAGCGCACCGGGGCAAAATTGTTGCGGCCCAAGCCGACGGCGGTGGTGCAGAATTCACGATTACCCTTCCGCGCACGGCACCCCCCGTTTCTCCGGAAGCTGAGGATGCCTGAATCACTCCAAAGGTTCTGAACCCGATGTCTGCCCCTGTCGCCATTCTGATTGAGGACGAGCCCCAAATTCGGCGGTTCGTGCGCTCTGCGTTGGAGGGGGAGGGTTGGCAGGTGTTTGAGGCCGACTGTGTCAAGCGGGGTCTGGTGGATGCCGGAACCCGCAAGCCCGATTTGTTGGTAGTGGACCTGGGTTTGCCCGATGGCGATGGGCTGGACCTGATCCGTGACGTGCGGGGTTGGTCCAATGTGCCCATCATGGTGCTCTCAGCGCGCAGCAATGAAGACGACAAGATTGCCGCTCTGGACGCTGGTGCTGACGACTACCTCACCAAACCCTTTGGCGTGGGGGAGTTGATGGCCCGCGTGCGCGCCAATTTGCGCCGACCACGCGGTGGCGTCGGAGAAACTGCCACCCAGTCCCCAGGCGCCGTGGATCCTTTGTTCCACTTTGGAGAGGTTGAGGTGGACCGCCAGGCCCGGCTGGTTCGACGCAACGGAGTGGAGGTGCATCTGACTCCTATTGAATACCGGCTTCTCACGGTGCTGATCGCCAACTCGGGCCGGGTCATGACACACCGCCAGCTGCTCAAGGACGTGTGGGGGCCTTCCCACACCGATCAGAGCCACTACCTGCGCATCTATATGGGCCACTTGCGGCAAAAACTGGAGCGCGATCCGGCCCAGCCGGAACACCTGTTGACCGAAACGGCGGTGGGATATCGTCTGCTGCGTGATGCCTGAGCTGGACAAGGACCAGAGACCATGGCCTCATCAGAACTAGAAATCGCAGACGGGTACGTTCGTCTGTTCCATGCCAGCCTTGTCTGGCCGCTGCAAATTGAATCACCGTCATCGTCGAGGCTGAAGGCTCGCCACTGGGAGGTCCTGGAAGGCGTTCAGAACGCCCATCCCTGGCGGCGTATCGACGACGAATTTACGGATGACCCTGGGCTATTTCGTGAGCGGCACTATCGCGAATTCGTATCCTTTCTTCCGTATGTTCAACGATTCCTATATGGGGAGGGCCGCTCCAGCCGCTCCCCAACGCAAGATGAATCCGGAAACTCGCCGATGCATGTGTTTCGTCGCAGGGATATTGCAGCCCTGCGCCTGACATTGCGGGACGGCCAAACGCCTGTAGAACTGGAAGTGGTCCACATGGACCTGTATTTTTTTGATGACCTGGATCTGGTGCAGTTCAACGTGGAAGTGCGAGCCAAGGACATTGCCCTGAACACCACGCGCGACATTTTGTTCCGTTTTGGTCGTGCCTACCCATCGGGATGGGACCCCAGCGGTGACGGACTGCACAATGTGCATCTGGCGGAATGGCTCGGTAGTGATGGGCGGGTGATCGCACAGTCAGACTCCGAGCACCGCGATAAGTTTCTTCAGTTCGTCTGCAGCCACCGTAGCCCCTGTATCTCCGAGCACTGGGCCTGCCTGTTGCGCCCGTTGGTGCTGGCACACACCACTGAGCCTGGTGACTTGCGTTACCGTCTGATCGAGTACCACCGTATGCCCGTCATGGCCTATTTGGCCATCCACAATCCGCGAAGCCTGAGCCCGCAGGACTGGGTGCGTATCGGTCTGGCAACGGTGCTGCACCCCGATGAGCAGTTGCCGGTGAATGAGCCAACGGTCATCGACTTCGAGAAACTCTACTGCCAGGACCGCTTTTGGACGGATACCGATGCCGGGCCCAACACCCGCTTCGTGTGTACCGGCAATGCCTTGACCGTGGTAGGTGACAGCGCCTCGCCCTTCTTTGCGGATCCGGAACGTGGCGTGTTAGCGCAATTCCGTCACCAGTATTTCCTGGTGTTTTTGCTGGCGCATCTGCACCGAGCGGCGCTGTTAGTGTTCTCCGATGTGCTCGTAGGGGCGGTGAACGCGCTCCATATCCGTGATGACGATTCCGTGCGCTCTTTCAAACGGCGCATCCGGTCCAACTTCGAAACCTTTCTGCGGTTTACCCACCGCTACTGGTTTCACGAGTTGTCGGAGCGTCCGCATGTGCAAGCCACCTTCCGCATGTGCGCCAACCACCTGCGAAACGACGCCCTGTATGACGAGGTGCGCGATGAAGTCAAGGAAATGAGCCATTACCTTGACAGTGATTCGCAGCGGCGCCAATCCAATACCGTGGTGCGTCTGACCGTGATCACGATCCTGGGCCTGATTGCCACCGTGACCACGGGCTACTTTGGCATGAATATCATCGCGTTCGGCGAGGGGCCGCCGCTGGAACGACTGATACACGGCGTTTTGGCGACCTCCTTCTTCATTGCCTTGATTCTTTTCGCGATTGCACGCTCCAAACGGTTATCCGATTTTCTCGAAGTGATGTCGGACGAACGCACCTCCTTGCGCGCGAAGCTGCGCGCCTTCTGGCTGGTCGTGGTCAACCGCAAGGCGTGACGGGTAGGGCGGGGGGCGAGACGCCCGTTCTGCGGGAACTCTGCCAAAATCCCCCCATGAACGCGACTTCCACCCCCGACTACGCCCTGGCTCTGGGCTCCAAGGCAAAAGTGGCATCAGCCCTCATGGCTGCTGCGCCGTCAGCTACCAAAAACATAGCACTTCGCAAACTGGCGGCACTGCTGCGCGAGAACACGCAGGCGCTGCAGATCGACAACGCCAGGGATATTGACCGTGCCACGGCCGCGGGGTTGGCCGCGCCGATGGTAGACCGGCTCAAGCTCACGCCCAAAGTGCTGGAAACCTGTGCCCAAGGTTGCGAGCAACTGGCGGCGATGGCCGATGTGATAGGCGAGATCATCGGCATGAAGCAGCAGCCCAGCGGCATCCGTGTGGGGCAGATGCGTGTACCCATTGGCGTGTTCGGCATGATTTTCGAGAGCCGCCCCAACGTGACGATTGAGGCGGCCAGCCTGTCCATCAAGAGCGGCAACGCCTGCATTCTGCGCGGCGGATCCGAGGCGATTGAATCCAACAAGGCGCTGGCCAAACTGGTGCAAAAGGCGCTGACCGAGAGTGGGCTTCCAGCCGATGCCGTGCAACTGGTTCAGACCACGGACCGCGAGGTCGTCGGGCAACTGATCACCATGCCGCAGTACGTGGACGTCATCATCCCGCGTGGTGGCAAGGGGTTGATCGAGCGCATCAGCCGTGACGCCAAGGTGCCGGTCATCAAGCACCTCGACGGCAACTGCCATGTCTATGTGGACGACCCCTGCGACTTGGCCATGGCCGTCAAGGTGGCAGACAACGCCAAGACCAGCAAATACAGCCCCTGCAACGCAGCCGAGAGCCTGCTGGTGGCGCGCGGTGTGGCCGCTGCGTTTTTGCCGCTGATCGGCGCCGTTTACGCGGCCAAGGGCGTGGAGATGCGCTGTGATGCCGAGGCGCTGCAAATTCTTAAGCGAAATGAGCCGCTAGCCCTCGTGGAATCAGCAAGTACTGCTATTACATCAGGAGTAACGGCGAGTCTGGTCGCTGCGCAAGAGAGCGACTGGTACGAGGAGTATCTGGCGCCCATCATCAGCATCAAGGTGGTGGACGGGCTGGACGCCGCGATTGCCCACATCAACCAGTACAGCAGCCACCACACTGACGCCATCCTGACCCGCGACCATATGCACGCCCAGCGCTTCCTGCGCGAGGTGGATTCGGCCAGTGTCATGGTCAACACCAGCACCCGCTTTGCCGATGGCTTTGAGTACGGGCTGGGGGCCGAGATTGGCATCAGCACCGACAAATTCCATGCCCGCGGCCCGGTGGGTATCGAGGGCCTGACCTCGCTGAAATACGTGGTGCTGGGTGACGGAGAAGTGCGCGTCTGACGCCGGGGGCCGCAAAATTGCGATGTGGTCTTGTAACGGGCAATTCGACCCCCACGTCCTAGAATTGCCCTTTCCCTTCACTTCCTTCAAGTAGGCCGCATGGTTCCCCATCTCGTTACCGCCCTGACTGGCCCCATTAATGAACTGGAACAGCGCATACTGGATTCCATGCCCGCCATCGAGCGCTGGTTCCGGCTGGAGTGGATGGAGCATACGCCGCCTTTTTACAGCTCGGTCGATGTGCGCAATGCCGGATACAAGCTGGCTCCGGTAGACACCAACCTGTTCCCCAACGGCTGGAACATCCTGACGCCAGCCATGCTGCCGCTGGCCGTGCAGGCGGCCATGGCATCGATCGAAAAGATCTGCCCCGAGGCACGCAACCTGTTGATCGTGCCCGAGAACCATGCCCACAGCACTTTTTACCTGAGCAATCTGGCGCAACTGCGCCGCGTGTTCCACATGGCTGGCCTGAATGTGCGCATTGGCTCCATCAGCCCGGACGTCAAGAAGAGCGTCACCATCGCCCTGCCCGACGGGGAATCCATCACGCTGGAGCCGGTGGTGCGCAACAAGGGGCGCATTGGCGTCAAGGACTTTGACCCCTGCACGATTCTGCTCAACAACGACCTGAGCGCCGGTGTGCCGGGCATCCTGGAAGACTTGCATGAGCAGTACCTGCTACCGCCCTTGCAGGCGGGTTGGGCTACGCGCCGCAAGAGCGTGCATTTCAAGTGCTTTGAGGAAGTCTCCAAGCGCTTTGGCAAGCTCATCGGCGTGGACCATTGGCTGATCAACCCCCTGTTTGACAAGTGCGCCCAGGTGGATTTTTCAACCGAGACGGGTGTGCAGGACCTGTCCGTGCGGGTCGACGCGCTGCTGGCCAAAATCCGCAAGAAGCACAAGGAATACGGCATCAAGGAAAAGCCCTTTGTCGTGGTCAAGGCCGACAACAGCGACCCACGCATGGGCGTGCTGACGGTGCGGGATGCCAAGGACCTGGAGTCGGCGCGCCTTCAAGTGGTGCGCAATGGCACGGCCGCACCCAAGGGCGGTAGCCCCTTGTTTGACGTGCTGATCCAGGAAGGCGTGCTGACCTGCGAGCGCGTCAACGATGCGGTGGCCGAACCGGTGGTCTACATGATGGACCGCTACGTGGTGGGCGGTTTCTACCGGGTGCACGCCCAGCGCAAGGTCGACGAGAACCTGAATGCACCGGGTTCCAGCTTTGTGCCATTGGCGTTCGCCGAGAGTACGCACTTACCTCAGCCTGGCATCAAGCCGGGGGCCAGCGCCCCCAACCGCTTTTACATGTATGGGGTGATCGGGCGCCTGGCCATGCTGGCTGCCAGCTACGAGCTGGAAGCCACGGACCCCGACGCCGAACATTACGACTGAGGTGTTACGGGGCGATGCGGCACTGCCACGCGCGTGGCATGGCCGCGACAGGCCATCGGGAATGTTGACCGTTTGAACAGGATTGACCCGCATTGGCGCGATACTTGCTGCGCGTCCTTGACCCCCGTCAATCCTTCAAACCAATGGATCAACATGAAACCACTATTCAAACCCACCCGTTTGCTGCTCGGTATGTCGCTGCTGTGGCCAATGGCCTATTCCACGGCACAAACGGTTGCCCCGGCTGAACCCGCGGTCCAGGCCGGAACCCTGCAGGCCGTCACCGTCACTGCCGAGCGTCGCACAGAGAACATCAAGGATGTGCCCAGTTCCATTTCCACGCTATCCGGCGAAAAGCTCGACACCCTGAACACCGGCGGACAGGACATCCGCATGCTGTCCGGTCGCGTCCCCAGCCTGAACATCGAATCGTCGTTTGGCCGCGCCTTTCCGCGCTTCTATATCCGTGGCTACGGCAATACCGACTTCCGCTCCAACGCGTCGCAACCGGTGTCGCTGATTTATGACGACATCGTGCAGGAAAACCCCATTCTCAAAGGTTTCCCGGTCTTTGACGTGAACCGCATCGAGGTTCTGGCCGGTCCCCAAGGCACGCTGTTTGGCCGCAACACGCCCGCGGGCGTGGTCAAGATTGACTCGGTGAAGCCCTCCAAGACCACCGATGGCTATTTCAATGCGTCCTACGGCACCTACGGCACGGCGGCACTGGAATCCGCTTTCAACCTGCCGCTGTCCGGCGCCTGGAACGCACGCATTTCGGCGCAGGTGCAGCACCGCGACAACTGGGTGACCAATGACAAGAGCGCGACCAAGAACCTCGAAGGCTACGATGATCGGGCCCTGCGTGTGCAGGCGGCCTACGATGACGGTGGCATTTTCAGCGCCCTGATCGGTGTCCACGACCGTGACCTCAATGGCAGCGCACGCCTGTTTCGTGCCAACATCATCAAGAAGGGCACAAACGACCTGGTCGATGGATTTGACCCGAGCCGGATCCAGACCGACGGCTTGAATACCCAGACCTTGAACAACAAGGGAGCGAGTTTGAAACTGAAGTGGTCGCTGGCCGATGTCAACGTCTACTCCATCACCGGCTATGAGACCGTCAACGCGTACAGCCGCGGCGACATTGACGGTGGCTACGGCGCCGCGTTCCTGCCCTCGGGTGGCGGGCCCGGCCTGATTCCGTTCCCGTCCGAAAGCGCCGCCGGCGTGCGCGACCACCAGCAGGTGACTCAGGAAGTCCGCGTGGAGTCCAAGAGCAAGGGGCCGCTGTCCTGGCAAGCCGGCGCCTACCTGTTCAAGGAAAAGCTGGGCTTCGACAGCTACACCTACAACACTCTGGGCAACAACGCCCAGTCGGGTGCGGTGCTCAAGTCCGACCAGACCAACGACACCTATGCCCTGTTCGGCGGCGTGACCTATGCGGTGAGCGATGTGCTGAAGTTGCGCGGTGGCCTGCGCTACACCCAGGACAAGAAGGACCTGGCCACCCAACCCCTGCCAGCGGGTGACCCCAATCCCACCAACACCAGCAAGGGCCTGGGATCTACTTCGGATAACAGCATGGTGAACTGGGACATCGGTGCGACCTACAAGCTGGACAAGGACAGCAACCTGTTTGGCCGCATCGCCACCGGCTTCCGGGGTGCCAGTATCCAGCCCGCCGGCCCCTTTGGTCCGCTGAACCAGGCCGATCCGGAGACCACCATCTCCTATGAAGCCGGCTACAAGGCCGACCTGCTGAACAAGCGGGCCCGCACATCGATCAGCGTGTTCCATTACGACGTGAAGGACCAGCAACTGACGGCCGTGGGTGGTACCAGCAATGCGGTGCGCCTGCTGAACGCCAAGAACGCATCGGGCGATGGCATTGAGGTCAACTTCGATGCCTATGTCACACCGAACTTCCTGGTGACCTTTGGCGGTAGCTACAACAACACCCAGATCAACGACGCCAGCCTGGCTGTGGGTGTGTGTGCCCAGTGCACCGTGCTGAATGCCAAGAATGCGGCTGGACAGGCGCTGATTGACGGCAACCCGCTGCCCAACGCGCCGAAGTGGATTGCCAACGTGACCGCTCGCTACGGCATCCCCGCCGCCGATGGCGCTGAGTACTTCATCTACACCGACTGGGCCTACCGCAGCGAAACCAACTTTTTCCTGTACCGCTCCGCCGAGTTCACCGGCCGGGACCTGCTCGAAGGCGGTCTGCGCGTGGGCTACAACTGGGGCAACGGCAAGTACGAAGCGGCCATTTTTGGACGCAATATCACCAACCAGATCCGCGTGACCGGTGGTATTGACTTCAATAATCTGACCGGTTTCATCAACGATCCGCGCACCTTTGGGGTGCAATTCAAGGCGGCCTTCTAAGGCATTGCCACCAAAAAAGGGGCCAGCGCGGGTGCGCTGGCCCCTTTTTTTTGTATCCAGTTGTTGCGCTGCAACATGTCCGCAATTTCCCGTGATATCGGTCAAAAGGCACTTGCAAGCCGGGGCCACTGGCGCAAAATAGCGATCCCAAACGGAATGGAACCCGCGCAACGTGTCGTCGGGTCAATTTGTGTCAGCAGCATCCAAATCGTCTCTCTCGGCGCTTACGCTGGGCGCCATTGGCGTCGTATACGGTGATATCGGAACCAGTGTTCTGTACGCAGTCAAGGAGGTTTTTGGGTCCGGCCACGTGCCTTTCACCCCCGATAACGTCTATGGCATCCTGTCCATCTTCTTCTGGACCCTGACGGTCATCGTTTCCCTGAAGTACGTGACGCTGGTGCTGCGGGCGGACAACCACGGCGAGGGCGGGCTGGTTGCCATGCTGGCGCTGGCGTCTCAGTCGGTCAAGGACCGGCCGGAATTGCGGCGTGTGTTGCTGCTGGTGGGCATTTTCGGTACCTGCCTGTTTTATGGGGATGGTGTCATTACTCCGGCCATTTCCGTGTTGTCTGCGGTGGAGGGCTTGGAGGTTATTTCGCCCACCCTGCACCGTTTCATCATCCCGCTCACCCTGGCCATTCTGCTGTGCCTGTTCATGGTGCAGAAGCATGGCACCAGCGGCATTGGCAAGTTCTTTGGGCCCATCACTCTGGTCTGGTTTGCCAGCATCGCCATTCTGGGGGCGGTGCACATTGCCGATCGGCCCAGCATCCTGCTGGCCATCAATCCCCTGTACGCGCTGAACTTCATGTGGAACCAGCCGGGCACCACTTTCATCATTCTGGGAGCGGTGGTGCTTTGCGTGACCGGTGGCGAGGCGCTGTACGCGGACATGGGGCACTTTGGCAAAAGGCCGATCCGGCTGGCCTGGTTTGCCGTTGTCATGCCAGCGCTCACCCTCAACTATTTCGGCCAGGGCGCGCTGTTGCTCGACAACCCTGCAGCCGTGAAGAACCCGTTCTTCATGATGGCACCGGACTGGGCACTGATGCCGCTGGTGGCCTTGGCCACCATGGCCACGGTGATTGCGTCCCAGGCGCTGATCACCGGCGCGTTCTCCGTGACCAAACAGGTGATCCAGTTGGGTTATCTGCCCCGTTTGCAGATTCAACACACTAGTGTCAAGGACACGGGCCAGATCTATCTGCCGTTTGTGAACTGGGGCCTCTTTGTGCTGATTGTGCTGGCCGTCGTGATGTTCCGTTCGTCCAGCAATCTGGCCGCAGCCTATGGCATCGCAGTGTGTACCGACATGCTCATCACCACGGTCCTCACGTTCTACGTCATTCGCTACAGCTGGAACTATCCGCTGGCCCTGTGCATCGCGGCCACGGGATTCTTCTTTGTCGTCGACTTTGCGTTCTGGGCGTCCAACCTGCTCAAGCTGTTTGAAGGTGGCTGGTTCCCCTTGGCGATCGGGGGCGCGATCTTTACGCTGATGCTGACCTGGAAAGATGGCCGCCGGCTCCTCAACGAAAAGCTGCGTGCCGATGCCATTGACCTGCCCAGCTTTCTGGAAGCCGTGTTTGTCAGCCCACCAGCCCGCGTGGAGGGCACGGCGGTGTTTCTGACGGCCGAGGTCGGAACGGTGCCCAATGCCATGCTGCACAACCTCAAGCACAACAAGGTGCTGCACAGCAACAACCTGTTTGTCACCGTGCGCAACCATGAGGTGCCTTGGATCGGCCTGAACAAGCGGCTGGAAATAGACTCCCTCGGGCACGACTGCTGGCAGGTGGTCATCCACTACGGATTCAAGAACGACCCCGATGTGCCCAAGGCCTTGGAGCAAATCAAGGGACGGGGGTGCGAAATGAACACCATGACCACCAGTTACTTCCTCTCCCGCGACACGGTGGTGCCCACCATTGGCAAGGGCATGGCGCAGTGGCGGGAGAAACTGTTTGCCCAAATGCACCATAACGCCAGCGGCGCCGCCGACTTCCTGAACCTGCCCAATAACGCTGTGGTGGAGCTGGGTTCCAAAATCGAAATCTGAAACCCCCGCCCACGTGACTGCGTCGCCCACAATGGAAACAGAGCGCTGCGTGCTCACCGTCCTGCGGCCCGAGCATGCGCAGCTTCTGCTGGCCTACCGGCAGCGCAATGCCGCCCATCTGGCACCCTGGGAGCCGACCCGCAGTGCCGAAGACGCCAGTTTGCAGGACGCCTGCGAGCGTGCAACCGCCCGGTCCGCGCAGGGCTACGCCGATGGCATCTCCGTGCAGTTGATTGCCATTGAACGGCAATCGCAGACCATGGCGGCAGCTTGCAACTTCACCAACATCGTCAGGGGGCCTTTCCAGGCCTGCTATCTGGGCTATTCGGTCGACCAGGACTGGCAGGGCCTGGGTCTGATGCGTGAAGTGGTGCAGGCCGGGATGGACTATGTGTTTGGCACCTTGGGCCTGCACCGCATCATGGCCAACCACATGCCGTCCAATGTACGCAGCGAGCGATTGCTGCGGTCCCTGGGCTTCGAGCGCGAGGGCTATGCCCGGGCCTACCTGCAGATCGCGGGCCACTGGGAGGACATGGTGCTCAACGCCCGGATCAACCCGCAGTCCTGAGCCACAATGAACCGCATGCAGTTCTTCAAAGACATCAGCCTCTCCGCCTTTACCGCCGGCTTTGTCGCGGTGCTGGTGGGCTTCACCAGTTCGGTGGCCATCGTGTTCCAGGCCGCGCAGGCCTTGCACGCCACGCCGGAGATGATCGCCTCGTGGATGTGGTCGTTGGGTCTGGGCATGGGCCTGTGCACGCTGCTGCTCTCGCTGTGGTGGAAGAAGCCGGTGATGGTGGCCTGGAGCACGCCGGGTGCGGCGGTGCTGGCCACGGCCGGTGCCACCGGCGTTTTTTCCATTCACGAGGCCATTGGCGCGTTCATGGTCTGTGCGGTGCTGATCACTTTGTCGGGTGTCACCGGCTGGTTCGAGCGGGTCATGAACCGCATCCCGCTGGCACTGGCATCGGCGCTGCTGGCCGGCGTGCTGGCGCGCTTTGGCCTGGCCGGCTTTTCTGCCGCGCAGACCGCCTTGCCGCTGGTGCTGGTCATGCTACTGGCCTATCTGCTGGGCAAGCGGCTGTGGCCGCGCTACGCGGTGCCGACCACACTGCTGGTTGCTATTGTTTTTGTAGCTATATCGTCAGGTTTCACGAGGGCTGATATCGCTTTTGGCTTAACAATTCCGGTGTTCGTGGCCCCCAGCTTCACACTGGCGGCCCTGGTCAGTTTGGCGCTGCCGCTGTTCATCGTGACCATGGCGTCCCAAAACCTGCCGGGTGTGGCGGCCATCCAGTCCACCGGCTATGGCGACCAGCGCGCCAAGGGCGGCGACGCGGGCATACCTATCTCCAAGACCATCACGCTGACCGGTGTCGCCACCCTGCTGCTGGCACCCTTTGGCGCGTTCGCGCTGAACCTGAGCGCCATCACGGCAGCCATCTGCATGGGGCCAGAGGCGCATGCCAACCCGGCGCGGCGCTATACCGCGGCCGTGTCCTGTGGCCTGCTGTATGTCGTCATCGGCCTGTTTGGCGCCGCCATCACGGGGGTGCTGACGGCGTTCCCAAAGGAACTGGTGGCCGCCATTGCCGGGCTGGCCCTGCTGGGCACGATTGGCGGCGCCCTGTCGGCAGCCTTGCAGCACGAACCGCACCGTGAGGCTGCCATCATTACTTTCCTGGTGACGCTCAGCGGCGTCGTGGTTGCGGGCGTGGGCTCCGCCTTCTGGGGCGTGGTGGCCGGGGCGGTCGCACTGCTGGTGCAGCACATGGGGCGCAGCACGTTGTTGCGCCATCCCGATTAGCCCCACGGTCGACCCGCCACGGTAGTCGCGGTAGAGTCCAGTTCAGTTACTTCACACTTCCCATCCTCGGCGGCCCACTATGGAAATCCTGTTTGTTTGCGATCCCCTCGAATCTTTCAAGATTTACAAGGACACCACCTTTGCCATGATGCGCGAGGCCCAGCGTCGCGGCCACAGCATCGTGGCCTGTGAGCCGCGCCACCTGCTGTGGGAGCGCGGTGGCGTGGTGCGGGCGCACATGCGCCACATCACGCTCACCGGCCACGAGGAGCGCTGGTTCCACGAGGCACCCCGCACGCCCGAGCAGCGCTTGCGCGCGCTCAAGGACTTCGCCGCTATCGTCATGCGCAAGGACCCGCCGTTTGACAGCGAGTTTTTCTACGCCACGCACCTGCTGGAACAGGCCGAGCGCGAGGGCGCCAAGGTCTTCAACAAGCCGCGTGCGCTGCGCGACCACCCAGAGAAGCTGGCGATTCTGGAGTTCCCGCAGTTCATTGGCCCGACGCTGGTGACCCGTGATGCTGAAGAAATTCGCCGCTTCCATGCAGAGCACGAGGACATCATCTTGAAGCCGCTGGACGGCATGGGCGGCATGGGGATCTTCCGTGTGAAGGCCGACGGTCTGAACCTGGGCGGCATCATCGAGACCCTGAACAAGGATGGCGCCGAGACCGTGATGGTGCAGAAATTCCTGCCGGCCATTGCCCAGGGCGACAAGCGCGTGCTGGTGATTGGTGGCAAGCCGGTGCCGTTTTGCCTGGCACGCATTCCGCAGGGCAACGAGGTGCGGGGCAACCTGGCCGTGGGCGGCAAGGGTGTGGCGCAGCCGTTGAGCGAATCCGACCGGCGCATCGCCGAAGGCCTGGGCCCCATCCTGGCGGCGCGTGGCCTGCTGCTTGTGGGGCTGGACGTGATTGGCGACAGCCTGACCGAAATCAACGTGACCAGCCCGACATGCTTCCAGGAAATCACGGATCAGACTGGCTTTGATGTGGCGGCGATGTTTGTCGATGCGCTGGAGGCCGCTGCGCGCTGACGGCCATTCATTTCGCCAGTTTTTTCAGGTTGAGGTCGCCGGGCCGTTCGCGTGCCAGCGCCTGCCAGATGGTTTGTGCGTCGTCGCTGGCGCCAGCCTGCTGCAGCTGGGCGGCGTAGAGGACCCAGGCCGAAAACGAAGCGTCGGGCGCAGGCTTGATCAATGCCAGCATCCGTGCCGCATCCGCCGCCACCACGGAGAAGCCCGTGCTGGTGGCGTTGGCAACCGGTTCACCGGTCTGGTTCAGCGGCTCGACTTTCCAGGAGTACCGGTTGCCCAGCCGCAGGCCGGAGTCGGGCGTGAGCGCAAGCTGTGCCTCCGTGGTGCTGCGCTGCCAAATAGCTGTGTTGGTGTCGTCGTTGACGGTCACGCGGTAGCTGCTGGCCCCCGCCATGTGCTCCCACCGCAGGGTTGGCGTGGTATCCGGAATGGCGGTATTGGACGGATACATGGGGAGCTTGCCCAGCAAGACGGCCCCACCGCGCATGGTCATGGAGGCCCGGGAGAGCTTGCCGGTGGCAATCCGGACATCGGGCAGGGCACCGTCTGCAACACTGCGCATCTTGACCGTGCCTGTGGTTACGGACTGCACGCCACCGCTGGTGACACGAAACTGACCCGGACCGCTGGCAAGATATTCCTTGCCGGTGACCAGGTCGATCGCGGAAAACTGGAAACCTGCGGGCGCGTCGACCACGCTGCCATTGGCCATTTCGCCCAGTATCGCCAGCGGTGGTTTGCTGACCAGACCGGGCTTGCCGGCCACGTCAGTAATCAGGACGTCGGTCCGGCCAGCGGATGGCTGCAAAAGACAGACCAGCAGTGTGGCAAGGGCGGTGGCTCTAAGCAGGCTCATGGCTGTTCCCCGGTTCGGGTTTCCAGGCAAATACCGCGATGGCGGAATGACCCCGGATCGACATCGTACCCATGGAAACCAGGGCACGGGTGTCGTGGATGTGATGGTACACACTGCTGGAGAGCAGGACGGGAAACCCCGAGTCCTTGGTGAGCCCCTCGATGCGTGACGCCGTATTGACGGTGTCACCAATCGCGGAATATTCGTAGCGGTCCTTCGCCCCGACATAACCCATCACGGCGGGGCCGTAGTGCAAACCCACACCGATGTCGATGGCCGGTGTGCCCATGGAAAGCTGCTCGGCGTTGAAGCGCCCCAACTCCCGGATCATGGCCTGCGCACAGGCCAACCCATCTTCGCAGGCGGTGCTGGATGCAACGGGCGCACCGAACACGGCCATCAGGCCATCCCCGATAAATTTGTCCAGCGTGCCGCCGTGGTGGTGAATGGTGCGGACCATCCGGTCGAAGTAGCGGTTGAGCAACGCGGTGACCTGTTCCGGTGGCATGGATTCACTCAATGTGGTGAACCCACGGATATCTGCGAACAGCACGCAAATCTCCGAGCGGACGCCATCCATTTTGGGGTCGAGCTTGCCAGCCAGAATCTCGGTCATCACATGCGGGCTGACAAATCCGCCAAAGGTATCGCGCAGTCTTTTGCGTTCACGTATCAACAGCCAGGCATTGACTGCCGCCCTGGCGCCGACTCCCCCTGCCCAGGCCACGCAGAGAGACAGCGAGGCGACCGCCCAGCCTGCCCGCAGCAGGACCAGTGAACTGACCTGGATAGCAAGGGCCAGAGCGACCATGCCGGCCCAGGCCCAGGCACCGGGTTTGAGCCACCATCCCAGGGTCAGCAGCGCCATGAGGACCCACTGGTACGGGAACGCAAGGGGTTGGACCATGGCGTTGCCCATCATCCCTCGCAGTTGCTGCGCGTGAACAAGAACACCGTGTGAGGTTCCGTTCGGAGTATTCCAGGTGCCTAGCGCCAGCGATGTGCGCTGGTGATCGTCAAACGACATGACGCTGCCCAGGAAGACGGCCTTGTTGGTGAATGCGGCACGCAGCAGGTCAACCTGTCCCTCGCGTTGCCATGCCAGCACCTTGCGCAGGGGCAGGTAGTGGAACGCCGGACGGATGGCGTAGTTGATGAGGCCGGGAGTCGGCTGTACACCCATCGCGCGCGCCATCTGCCCTGTCAGGGTCGGGACCGGACTTCCCTGGGCGCCTATTTTTTCATCAAACACGCGAATCACTCCGTCGGCGTCGGAGACGACGAAGATATAGCCGAAACCCGCCGTACCCATCAGTGTGTTGAACAGCGGGTGCACCGGTCTGGGTGTGCCTTCGCTGTCGGCGCTGAGTCCCAGCACCAGTTGCGCAACCGGTCGCAGTTTCAGGATGCCGCGCGCCAGCGCCGCATCCAGGCCCGGCTGCAGTCTGTCATACGAAACGGCGGGCAGCAGCATGTCCAGGCCCACCACCTTGGGCTGTGCCATTGCCATGGCTTCCAGGAATGCGCCCAACTCCCTGTGCATCAAGGCGCTGGGGACGCCGAACTGGGCCATATCCTCGTCATCAATGCCAACGATGGTGACAGGCTCGCCATCCAGAATGGGATGGGTGGACGACAGGAAACGGAATTGCTGGTCGCGCCACTGGCTTTCCAGCAACTGGAATGACGGGGTCACAAAACACGCCACTGCAAGCAGCCAGGGCAGGGCCATACCCGCTGCGTTGATCCAGTGTTTTCTCAGGTGAGGTGCCATGGCAAAGCTTAGCGCTTCACCAGTGCAATAGGGAAGTCGCTGATTCCCGACGGTGTGATGCTGACCGGTGACTGCTGACCTTGGGTCAGTTCTTTCACGCGCTCGGCCACGTAGAAGTCCAGCGCCTTGTGGGAGATGACTCCTGTTTTCCGGAAGTCGGCCTTGCCGGTCAATCCTTCCACGACCGCCTTGGTGAAGGCGCCATTGCCCCATTCAGGCGCCTCTCTCGAAAACTGCCGACCGGTGGACGCTGCAAAAACAATGACACCATTTTCGGCAGACGCCAGTTCATTGACGACGGCGTTGACATCGACCACGCCACGAGTCTTTGCCGTGCCCAGGGCATTGCCCGAGTGGCAGCTGTCGATGAAGAACAAAGCTTTTCCAGCGATGCTGTTCAGCGCGAGCTTGATGTCATTTTGTGCGACCCCGGTGCGCAACAGCTGTTCCGGATTGCCGTCGTGGGGCAGAAAGTAGTAGTTGCCTGTGTTGTCATTGAGCCCATGTCCGGCAAGAAAAAGTATGCCGACGTCGCGTGATGTCACCTCGCGCTTGAGCCACTCCAACCCGTCCAGAACGCCGTCCTTCGTGGCCTTTCCGTCCGTCAGTAGCTTGACTTCCACGTCGCGGTACAGGCTTCCCTTTTGCAGGGACATTGCCCTGCTGAAGTCACCCGCATCCTTGGCGGCGAAGTCCAGGTTGTAGGAGGCGTTGCGGTACTTGGACATGCCAACCGCCAGCACATAGAGCTTGGGCGCCAGGGAACTGTCGGTCCTGGCCGCGTTTCCGGTAGATGTGTCGCGAGGCCGTGCTCCGGACCATTTCACGGGGACGACGGCGGGAGTCGATACTCCGTTGCGATTCTCTGCAAATACCTGTATCTCCGAGTCTTCCGCGGGGACCTTGACGGTGACCTCACGTCCGGACGCGCTGGACGCATCCAGGCCTTTTGGAAGGCGCGTTTCTGGTTGCAACAGACCGTTGACCCGGACACGTACCGACAACACGGGGGCATCGTTGGGTGTGCGGACGGCAATGCGAAGCGTCACTTCGGTTTTGGAGGTCGACACCTCCCCGGACGGGGCCAGTATCTCCACAATGGGTGGAAGCGCTACGCTTGCGGTGTCGATTCGTGGTTTTCGGTTGGCATCCAGATCGGCGAGCCGAACCGCCTCCTGAATGTCCGCGGCGTCTATCACCCGGGCAACCACATCGGGGCGATAGTATTGCCCCCGAAATCGAGAGGCCGGGAAGAAATCTGCCGCCAGGTCCTTCCCCCGGTTCAGATGCCAGCCTATCAAGTCCTCGGAACCCGGGCCCGCGGCAAAGAAGCCGGATGGTGTCCACAGCACCCATCTGCGACGGTCGGTGTGCGCAAACAAAGTCAAATGTTCAATGCCATCCTTTGCCGTGTACCAATGGATGGTGCCATCGCTGAATGCAGCGACGACCCATCGGCCGTTCTCTGAAATATTGACCTGCCAGGTCGTGCCTGGCGCAGCCACTCGCCAGAGTTCTGCTCCGCTCGCGTTGTAGTAGCGGACGTGCTGGCTGGTCCCGATCGCAAAACCGGTGTGGTTCGATGCAACCGCCGCTGTCATGGAAATCTCGGACTCATGCAAGCTGATGCGCCGCTGGTTCAGCGTGGGGGAGCTGTTTTCGAACCAATCGCCGATGGCCATTGGGGGCTTCCCGGCACCGGGCGGTTTCCATTGCGGCTGGGGTTCAGTCCACTGCAGCTGCACGACGTCGAAAGCGGCAACCTCGCCGGCACCCTGGTTGTTGTTCAAGGGAAATGCCACGCTTGCCCCGTCACGGGACAGGCGAAAGGTGCTGCGCGCATTGCGGAAGTCCGCCAGCGCACTGCCAAACGATTGATGGGTATACCCATTGGCAGTGGGTTTCAACCACCCCCACGAGGGTTCCGCAGACGCGTAGACCACGCGACCGTCGGACAAGGCGTGGACACCCACAACGCTGTTGCTGGCAACACGGGCGTCGCTTGCCGCGCCCCTGCCGCCCTGCCGCCAGCGTCGCAGAACGTTCAAGCGATCGGCACCTCGCCAGGTTCCCGCCGCGAGCAGGTCCTCTCCATCACGTGACCAGGAAACGGCATTCAGACTGCCGCCCGAAATGCCTGCCGTGCTGGGAGCGTAGGCCATCTGCAAGGTATCTGCATTCAACACAGCAACCGTGGCGGCATCGGAAAAGCCCACGGCGAGCAGTCGATTGTCCGGTGACCAGGCGACGCCAAACGGCTGGCGCCCTAGGGTGGGGCGGGTGCTGGCTAGCAGGCTGAAGGACCTTTGCGTTGCGGCGTAGGCCCGGATCAACCCGTCGGTACTTGCCACGGCGAGCCGGGCCCCGTCCCAGGAGAACCTGACCCCGGAAACCGCCCCCTCGTAGCGGTTGTCGCTGCCGCTCTCGCGGCTGCTGTGCCAGCCAGAATCGCTGCTGAACAGGCGCACCCCATTGACACCCCACAGCCCAATGGCGAGCGCCCTCCCGTCGGGTGAGAACGTGAGCTGGGTGACAACATCCGGCAATCCGGTGATGCGATGCCGCAGCACCCCGCTGGATCGGTCAAACAGGTAGACGTCGTTGTCTGCGGACCACCCGCCCACGGCGACCATGGCTCCATCCGGAGTCATTGCGGCGGCAAAGAGTTTCCCGTCGTTGCCTGGACCCACCGGGGGTCTCAGGATTTGCAGCAACTTGCCACTTTCCAGATCCCAGATGCCGGCCGTCTTGTCTTCTGCAGCCGTCACCGCATACCGCCCCTTGCTGTCTACATCGATTGCACGAATGGGCGCGCTGTGCGAACCGAGATTGGTCCGCAATAGAGGAGCCTCAGCTGGCTGGTCTGGCCCAGCAAAGGAATTCCAGATGCATGTGGCAAGCGCAAAGGCACACACGCGACTGAAATAGGTCTTCACTGTGGCCCTGACTCAACTCTTGGTCGGACATTGGGTTGATTTGAATTCGATGCGCCGATCCAGGGAGTCAAAGGGATCGCCCTTTCCGGTGGCGACCAGTGCTTCGCTGGAGCCATAGCCCTTTGTGGATATGACGTTTGCAAGATCCTTGCGTTCTGCCAGCAGGCGCTGCTTGACGTATTCGGCGCGTTGAAGCGCCAGGCGTTCGTTGAGTGGTTCCGATCCTCCACGGCCGGTATGCCCACCCACCTCAAAACATGTCTCGGTGGTTTTCGCCAATTTCGAGGACACACCGGCGAGTTCCTTGATCCAACGGTCGTAGGGATTTTCATCTTTGGCCAATGCCGAACCGCCGCTTTGGAAACCAAACTTGACCGCCAGGCGTTTCGCGCTCATGCCCTGGGCTGCCATCTTCGAAAACACCTGCATGGCTGCTTCGCGGCGCCCCAATTTCACGTTGGAGAGGTAAATGCCTGTATGCACCCTGGGCTGGTCGCCGGCCGGGTTTCGCAACAGGGCGGTAAAGAGAGCCAGGGAATCCCTGTACTTCTTGCTGTTGTAGGCTTTGGTGGCCTCATCAATGCCGGCGACGACGCTAACCTTGTCAAGGTAGGCTGCATTGATGGGGTCTCCCGCACTGGTGCCCTGGCAAGTCCTGATATAGCCTTCCACAATTTTGTCATTGACCCAGAGGGGCGCATCGCGAAAATAGGGCAGGGGTGTCGGATCAATGCCGTCGGTCTGTGACCTGGCAAACCCCTTGCTGACGATCTTGCCGGTCTTGAGGTCGGCCAGCGCAAAGCAGACGCGATAGGCATCACGCTCGCCCGCGGCCTTTCCCTGCAGATTGATGGGCGTGAAGGTGCCAATGAAAACCAGCGGTGCCGCAGCAAGGTTCGCCGCGTTGAAGGGCTTGACCTGGTAGCGTGGGTAGTTGCTGGACACAATGTCTGTGACCTGCTGTTCCAGTGCAACGGTGGCCACGGATTGCATCCCCGTCGTGCCATCCACCAGGGGATCAATCACCAGATTGAAGGATTGGCCATCTGGCAGTTTTGCCTTGGTGAACAGATCGCGTGCGGCCAGTTTGACCGCATCCCCATAGGGTAGTGCAACAACCGGCGGTGGCGCGGCGGGAGCGGGTTGCGCCACAGCGACCGTAGCGGGCGTTGCAGGTGCTATGGCTCGCACAGGTTCCTGCGGCGCACAAGCACCCAGGGCCGTGCAAAGCAGTAACAACACCGCCGATCCGGTCCCACAGCTTGTGTCTTGAGAAAGATTATTCATGGAATGGCCTCGATGAGGTGGGGTTGTTTACGCCATGCTGCCCCATGAATCTAGTCCAATTTCTTGAACATTGCGTAGGGATAAATGCTGTTGACACGTGCAGTGGTCGCGCCCAGAATCCAAGCCTGATATGCCCCGGTATTGCCAGGCACTCCTGCTGTCAGTCGATCAACGGCGCACCGTCTACGAATACCTTGAACTCACCGGGCTCCATCGCGACCCAGTTTTCGTTGGTGGTCAGTGGTTCGGTTACTACGATGGCCAGGCGATCCTCGGGCCCGTTGAGTTCCGCCAGGTCCACATTGACGTCTTCGTCCTTCAGCTGGACCTGGGTGAAAGGGTGTTGGCGCACCACATAGTGCAGCTTGGTGCTGGCATGCGCCCATAGCGCCTGTCCGTTGCTGAGCAGGAAATTGAAAGTACCGTGCCTGGCAATCCGCGGTACCAGTTCGCGCAGCGTGTGCGTAAGCTCTTCGACACTGGGCACACCGAAGTGCGACTTGTTGAGCTCCTGCAATAGCCAGCAAAACGCAAGTTCGCTGTCGGTGTCACCCACCGGTTTGAAGGCTCCATGCAAAGTGGGCTGGAAGTCCTTCAGATCGCCATTGTGGGCAAACACCCAGTAGCGGCCCCACAGCTCGCGTACAAATGGATGGCAGTTTTCCAGACTGACCTGACCCACCGTGGCTTTGCGCACATGGGCGACGACGTTGTGGCTCTTGATCGGGTAGGTGCGCAGCATTTGCGCAATCGGTGATGTGGCAGCGCTTTCCTTGTCGACGAAATAGCGCGCCGCCTTCCCGGGCTTTTGCCCGTCGCTCTCAAAGAAAGCGATGCCCCAGCCATCCGCATGGTGGTCGGTACAACCGCCGCGTTGCGAAAACCCGGTAAAACTCAGCGTCAGACTGGCCGGCAACCGGCTGTTCATTCCAAGGAGTTGGCACATGGAAACAGTTTACACGGCGAATGGCGTCAGGTCTCAGGCGAGGCGGGCGCCGCCGTTGGGTCTGCCGGGGATTCGGGCCGCACAGGGACACGCCAGATGAAAACCCCGAGGACTGTCGCCATGGCCAACAACATGATGCGATGCCAGAACGAGTCCATGATGAGTATCGAGGTCCCGAATGACAGGACCATCATGAGCGCGGCCCAGTGCTTGGTCTTGCGTTGCATGGCGCCATGCGTTCGCCAGTCAGCGATGAGGGGGCCTGTGAGACGATGGTTCAGCAGCGCGTTGTAGAAGCGGTCCGAGCTTTTGGCAAAACACGCGGCGGCCAGTAGCACAAACGGGGTCGTCGGCAGCACGGGCAACACAATACCCATTAGCCCCGCTACCAATGCAGCAACACCTGCGGCAAAGTAAAGTCCTCTAAGCCAGCGGGAGCGGTGCAGCGAACCCTCCATCGGTCTATTGCAGACTGCCGATGTAGACCGATACCGAGCGGATCTCGAGTGCGGTCAGTTTGGATGCCACACTGTGCATGACGGCGTTGTCATTTGTGCGTTCGCGGTCACCAAATTCCTTGAGCTGCCCTTCCAGATAGGCGGGGTGCTGGCCCGCCAGCCGTGGCAATTGCTGCGTGCCGTGTCCGTTGGTGCCATGGCACGACACACACGCCGGCACGCCGGAGAAGGAATTGCCCTTGGTGAAGATGTATTTGCCGACACCCGCCAGATCAGCGTCCGCAGGTTGGCGAAAGCCCGGTTTGCGGGTGCTGAACCAGGCGGCCAGGCCCCTGAATTCTTCGTCCTTCATGCCTTTGACCATGTCGCTCATGGTGTCACTTTTGCGCCGGCCGTCGCGGAAATCCTTTAACTGCTTGAGCAGGTAATCCGGGTGTTGCGCTGCCAATCGCGGGTAGATCGCACTGGCGCTTTCCCCTTCGCGGCCATGGCACAGCACACAGCGGGAGTCCACGATCTCCATGACGCGCTGATCGGTTGCGACCGGGCTGACTTGGGCGAGTGCCGAGCCTGCAAGCAGGGTTGCGATCCAGAGAGCAAATAAACAGGGCCTACGGGGGAGTCGGTGGGTGGTTGGCATCGTGTAAACCAGTCAAATGGATGCATGAAATTCTACCTGCGCCAGCTGGAACCGGGTGCAGGATGGCTTACCTGGTTCGTTCGTCTTGATTGCCCGAGGCGCGCGGAGCTGGTGGACAATAGGCCACAGGAGAAGATGGCATGGCGCAGAAGAATCCCGAGACCGACTTCGAGTTGATGTTTGAATCAGCCCCCATTTCGTTGTGGCTGGAAGACTACAGCGCCTTGAAGATCTTGTTTGACACCTGGCGCGCACAGGGCGTCGTGGATTTGACCGCGCATCTGACACAAACTCCGGCGCTGTTTCAACAGTGCGCAGCCTGCTTGAAGGTCATCAAAGTCAACCGGCAGACACTTACCGTGTTGGCGGCCAGCTGCCAGCAGGAACTGGAGGAGCGACTGGCGGATGTCTTTCGCGATGACACCTTTGGGCAAATGCTGGTCGAACTGAATTTTCTGTGGCATGGAACGCTGGAGTTTTCCAACCAGACAGTGAACTACGCGCTGGATGGGCGCCGTGTGGATGCCCAGATCCATGTGCGGGTCCTGCAAGGCCATGAAGCCACGTGGGACCGGGTCATGGTGTCGCTGCAGGACGTTACCCAGGCTAAAAAGGCCCAAGACCAACTGGCTATGAGCGAGCAATACGCGCGGGACTTGTTTGACTATTCTCCGGTGTCCTTGTGGGTCGAAGACTTCAGTGGTGTCAAGCGTTTGCTCGATGAAGTGCGCGCCCAGGGGATTCGCGATTTTCGCGTTTTCATCAGCGTGCACCCCGAGTTTGTCGGCCGCTGCATGGAGGAAATCCGGGTCATCAGTGTCAATCGCCAGACCCTGTCGATGTTTGCGGCCAAGAGTCAAAGCGAATTGCTGGGTCAATTGGGCGCCATCTTCCGGGACGAAATGCACGACTCGTTTGCCGAGCAATTGATTGATCTGTGGGACGGGAAAACCGTTCAGTTGCGGGAGGTGGTGAACTACTCCTTGACGGGGGAGTTGATCAACATCCACATGCAGTTTGCGGTGTTACCCGCTTACCAAGCCACCTGGGGGCTGGTCCTGGTGTCGTTGATTGACATCACGGCGCGCAAGAAGGCCGAGGCCTACCTTGAGTATCTGGGAAAACACGACGCGTTGACCAAGCTGCGCAACCGCGCCTTTTATGTGGATGAACTCAACCGCATCAACCGCAAAGGGCCGTGGCCTTTGACCGTGATGGCGATGGACCTCAATGGGCTCAAACGCATCAACGATGAGCATGGGCATGCGGCAGGAGACGGCGTGCTGCGTCGCGCCGGCGAGGTACTTGCCAGTGCAACGGCGGGTTATCCTTACTGTGTGGCTAGGGTCGGCGGTGACGAGTTCATTGCGTTGCTGCCGGGTTGCGACGAACGTGTGGCTGCAGGCTTGCAGGAGCGTATCGAGTCCATGGTTGAGCTCAACAACCAGTTCTACCCGGGGCAACGTCTGAGTCTGGCCATCGGCATCGCCTCCTGTGCTTCGGCCGGGCTGGTGGAAGCGGCACTGCATGAAGCCGACCAGGCCATGTTTCGCGCCAAAACGCGCTACTATGAAGAAGCCAAACTGGAGCGTCGACGGATCTAGTCGGACAACATCCAGATGAGCCTGACCGGCCTGATAGGCCTCTACGTCCGCCAGAACTGGCGCCCCTACCTGTTGTCAGCCCTGATGTTGGCCTCGGTCAGTGCGCTCACGGTCTACATTCCACGCCAGGTCGGGCAGGTGGTGGATGGGCTCGTGGCCGGTACGATAAGTCCGGGCGCGCTACAGGGTGAATTGGCGTGGTTGATCCTGGCGGGTGTCGCCATCTATTTTTTGCGCGTGGCATGGCGCCTGCAACTGTTTGCGGCCAGCTACCGCTTGGGCGCAGAACTGCGCCAGCGCCTGTATGCCCGCTTGTGTCTGCAAGGGCCGCACTTCTTCCAGCAGAAGCGCACCGGTGACTTGATGGCCATGGCCACCAACGACATTGACTCGGTGGAAATGGCGTCAGGTGAAGCCATGCTCGCGGGCTTTGACGGCACCCTGACCCTGATCATGGTGGTGGCGATGATGAGCCTGGGCGTGGACGGCCGACTGGCGGGCGCGGCGCTGTTGCCTTTTCCTTTGATGGCGTTGGCGTTCTGGCGTATTTCCAACCACATCCACAAGGCATCCAAGGACTCACTGGATGCCTTTGGCAAACTCAATGACCATGTGCAGGAAACGTTGACCGGCGTGCGCACCCTGCGGGCCTTGGGCCTGGAGGAACGCAGTGCCGCCCGATTTGCCGAATTGGCCGAAGCCGCAGCCAGTGCCAGTCTGCGCGCCCAGCGCTGGGAGGCTGCCTTTGAGCCCGCCGTCGGCATTGCACTGGTCAGTGCAACGGTATTGACGCTGGGGCTGGGTGGCTACCTGGTGTGGCATGCCGAGCTCACCATCGGTGCATTGACGGCCTTCAGCATGTATCTTGGGCAACTGATCTGGCCCATGTTTGCTGCGGGCTGGGTGCTGGCCCTTCTCGAGCGCGGACGGGCTGCCTGGGGGCGCCTGCAGCCCACGCTAGATGCGCCGTTGTCCATCGAAGACCACGGAACACTCGACGCCGTGGTCAATGGTTCATTGGTGTTTGACAGTGTTAGCTTCTCTTACCCCGGGCATCAGGCCCTGGCCTTGTCGGGTTTGAGCCTGAGCGTGCCAGCCGGTCAGACTCTGGGCCTCGTGGGTGCCACCGGTTCTGGCAAATCCAGCATTCTGCGGCTCATCCTGCGCCAGTACGGGGCGCATTCTGGCAATGTGGTTTGGAACGGAAGGTTGCTGTCGGAGTACCGGCTCGATGCGCTGAACAGCGCCATTAGTTGGGTGCCACAGGAGCCCTTTCTCTTTTCCGCCTCCATTGCCGAGAACATCGCGCTGGCCAGGCACGATGCCAGTCGTGCGGAGATTGAACAGGCCGCACGACTGGCCTCCATCCACGACGACATCGAGCGCATGCCACTCGGCTACGACACGCCCGTCGGTGAAAAGGGCATTGCGCTATCGGGTGGGCAGCGCCAGCGCGTGGCCATCGCCCGCGCACTGCTGACCGATGCGCCGTTGTTATTGCTGGACGACGCGTTGTCTGCCGTGGACACCCAGACCGAGACCGACATCCTGCAGCACCTGCGCAGCGCGCGCACCGGACGCACCGCAGTGATTGTCAGCCACCGGCTGAGTGCGGTCATGGATGCGGACCACATTCTCGTTCTCAAAGACGGCAAAGTGAGCGAGCAGGGCAACCATGCCAGCCTACTCGCATCCGATGGGTGGTACGCCGCACAATGGCGCTACCAACAACTGGAGGCCAGCCTGGATGCTGCCTGAAAACGACCCGCAGTCCGGCACAGCAAGCCCTGCAACGCCACGCAATACGCGACGGGCAGTGGCCCTGCTGTTGCACGCGGCGGCACCCGAGCGACGCCATCTGTTGCTGGGCACTGCCTGGTTGCTGGCGGCGGCTGTGCTGGAGGCTGCCGGTCCCCTGTTGGGCAAGTACTACATAGACCAGTACCTGTTGCCCCAGCGTCTGGACTTGCAGATGATGGGTTTTCTGCTCGTCGGCATCATCGTGGCAGGCAGTGTGGCCAGCGTGATCCGCTACGCCCAGTTGACCCGTTTGTCGGGTGTGGCCATGCGCTCGGTGCGGCGTTTGCGTGAGGAGGTCTACGGCCATGTACTGCGCCTGCCCATGGCATTTTTTGACAAGGCCATTACCGGGCAACTGGTCAGCCGCGTGACCAACGACACCGAGCAGGTGAAGAGCCTCTACGTCCAAGTGTTATTTGTCATGCTGGACAGCAGCATCGTGGTACTGGGTGCACTGGGCGCAATGGCCTGGCTGGACTGGCGCCTGATGCTGATCGTGCTGACGCTGATCCCGGCAGTGGTGGTCATTGTCTGGTTCTACCAGCGCTGGAGCGCACCCGCCGTGGCCCGTGCGCGCCAGAAGCGTAGCGACATCAATGCACAGATGTCGGAGTCCATTGCCGGCATGGCGGTGCTGCAGGCCAGCAACGCGCAGCAGCGCTTTCGTGACCGCTTTGACACGACCAACCGGCAGCACCTGGCAGCCCGCATGGCCGAGATGCGGGTCAATGCCTGGCTGCTGCGCCCCATGCTGGACTTCATCAATGTGGTACTGCTGGCCGTGGTGATCTACAGCTTTGGCCAACGCAGTCTGGGTGCGGTGGAGATCGGCGTTTTGTATGCCTTTGTCAGCTACATCGGGCGTGTGGTGGACCCGCTGATCCAGATTACCCTGCAATTCGGCCAGCTGCAACAAGCCGTGGTGGCGGCTGCCCGGGTGGACGCGCTGTTGCTGGAGCACCGGCCTGTCGCGGTGAGCAGTGACGAACGCATCCGCGAGGGCGCCATCCGGATCGAGAACCTGCGTTTTGGCTACGATCCAGGGACCGTGGTGTTGCACGATCTGTCGCTGGATATTCCCTCTGGTGGTTTCTTTGGCCTGGTTGGCCATACCGGAAGTGGCAAGTCCACATTGCTGAGCTTGTTGCTGCGCTTTTACCAGGCGCAGTCGGGCAGCATCACGATGGACGGCATTGCACTGCGGCACTTCAGCGATGCCCAGTTTCGCTCTGATGTGGGACTGGTGCCGCAAGATCCGTTTCTGCTGGCCAGCACCGTGCGCGACAACATCGCCATGGGGCGGGAACTGACCCATCACGCGGTGGAGACCGCGGCCCGTGCGGCCCATTGCCACGACTTCATCCTGCAACTGGAGCAGGGTTACGACACCCTGCTGGGTGAAGGGGGGGCGCGCTTGTCGGTGGGGCAAAAGCAGTTGATCGCGATTGCTCGCGCGCTGGCCGGGCAGCCCCGTATCCTGTTCCTGGACGAAGCCACGGCCCATATCGATTCCGAAACCGAGCAGATCGTGCAAGTGGCGTTGTCGGAATTGCGTGGGCGCGTCACGGTGGTGGCGATTGCCCACCGCCTATCCACGATACGTGCAGCCGATTGCATCGTAGTGCTCAACCATGGCCGCATCCACGAGCAGGGCACGCACGATGCCCTGATGGCTCTGGATCAGGGCATCTACCAGCGGCTGTATCTGTTGCAGCAGATGGGGGAGTAGTCTGCCGCGCGTAGCCTGCCGCCGGATTTATTTTCCAGCTGGTGCTGCGGTCTGCGCGTCGTGTTTTTGCTTGCGGATGGCCCTGCTGTCGCGATTTGCTTCTCGTTGCAGCTTGCGGCGCTCCGCACGGGTGACCGTGCCATCGGCCTTGGCGGCCGCCTCATCGGCCGCCAATTTGGCTTCGCGCTTCTGCAGCCGGTTGGTTTCCTTGGCGTTAAGCTGGCCGGAAGCCACACCCTGGTCGATTCGCTGCTGCTGATTGGCTTCGCGTTTGTCCAGGTTGGGGGTTGCAGTTTGTGCCATTGCCAGCCCGGCCATGGTCAACGCCAATGCAGTAACGAGTGCCTTTGTCTTCATGAAAATCTCCGGTGTGTTGGATGCATGGAACGACTCCATCGGACTACAACGCCTCTGCCTTCCCATGGGGTTGACCATGCGCAGGCCGGGTTCTGTAAAAGTTTGTGAAGTTGCGGCTTCATACCCATGGGGGTTCACTCGCGCGGCTCGCTCCAGAGTTTGCCGCCCGTGGCCCAGTTTTCGCGTTTTACATCGGTGATCAGGATGTCGACGGATTCCGGTGAACCGCCCAGCACCTCGACGGTAACGCGGGTGATTTCTTCGGCCAGTTTCTTTTTCTGTGCAACGGTGCGGCCTTCGAGCATTTCAATATGGTAGGTGGGCATGGGGGTCCTTTGGGTGGTCAATGGAGGGTGGATGGATTCAGGAAACAGAAGGGCCAGGAAGCGCCGCCGCTGCGCAGCGCGCGCAGACGCAGGCCAGGCGGCGGGCATGGTCCGGAATGCAGTCCAGCAGCGTCGGAGCAAACACGGTCGTGGTGCACCAGCACGGGCCTTGGGCCACACCTGTTTCGCGTTGCACTTCGTTGGCACACTGGTTGCTTTGACCGCACAGAGGGCAAAGGCGGGGGTCGATGCTGCGGACTGGACGGGACAATATTTCGGGCATGGCGGGTTGTGGTCTGGACACCGCAGTTTAGACTGCTGGGGTTTTGACACCACCCCTATTGCCCTTGCGCTCCGCCCCTTCTCCGTACCACGCCTCCAGAAACACCTGGATCCTGTTGTTCCTAGTGTGCACCCTGCATTTCGGCATGGGTGCGCTACTGGGTTTGTCGGTGGATGAAGCACATTACGCGTTGTACGCCGTGCATCTGGACTGGAGCTACTTTGACCATCCTCCCCTGGTGGGGTGGGCCCAGTGGCCACTGGTGGCGTTGGATGCGCCCACGTGGGCGATGCGTCTGGTGCCTGAGCTTGTGTGGCTGGTGACTGCGCTACTCGCCTACCGACTGGCGGAACGTCTGAATGCCAGTGCGCAGCCAATGGTCCCAGCCGGGCGTGCCGGTTTTTGGGCGGTTGTCGCGCTGGCCCTGGCGCCGCTGTTGCATGTGCTCGGCATTGGCCTGTTACCCGACACGCTGTTGGCGTTTTGCAGTGTCGCGCTGTTGGGGCTTACGTGGGATCTGATGGATGCCGGCGCTGTGCGTCGGCCACTGCCATGGGTGGCACTGGGTGTGGTGCTGGGGCTGGCGGGGTTGAGCAAGTACACGGCCATACTGGTTGCCGCGGCGGTTGCACTGTGTCTGATGCTGGCACATGGTGCGGTTGTTTTGCGCAATGTCTGGTTGTGGCTGGCCGTGGGTATTGGCCTGCTGCTGGTCATGCCGGTTGCCTATTGGAATGAACGCAACCATTGGATCTCCTTCGTCTACCAGGCCCGGCATGGCGCAGGTGGCGGTTGGCAAGTCGCCCATTTCGCTCGGTTCCTGGTGGTGCAGACGCTGGTCTATGGGCCGCTGCTTCTGTGGGGTTGGGCGGGCGTTCGCCAGGCTGCGGGGGTGTACCCCCGCGCCTTGCTGCTGTTCTTTGTGGTTCCCTTTGTGGTGCTGGCCGGGCTCTCGGGTGGCGGCACCAGCCTGCCGCACTGGACAGCACCGGCCTGGGCGGCGCTGGCTCCGTTTGCCGGAGTCGGGCTGGCACTCGCCATGCAGCACGGCCGTCGCTGGAGCATCTGGGGTCTGGTGGCGGTGCAGGGCCTGGTGTGCACCGCGGTGCTGGGACTGATGCTGACCGGCGGTGTGCCCGTGGTCACCGGGTCCACCGGCCAGGGCAATAACGCCGCGCCCTCCAACCCCTTTGCCGATGTGCATGGATGGGACGAAGCGGGTAGCCGCGCCCGCGTTCTGGCGCAACAGCACGGGCTGCACAGTGTGGGTGTGCAGAATTGGACCTTGGCCAGCCGACTGGGCTGGTATGCCAGACCGCTACCGGTGTACGTCCTGGAGGATCGGTTCGACCAGTTTGACCTGTGGGCAGGCGATCTGCCAGCGGGGGGTGATACGCTACTGGTGGACTGGTCCCAACTGGCCTACGCGGTGCCCCTGGGTGACAACGGCTTTGCCAACTGCACTTTGCTGGAGACGCAGGACGTGCGGCGGCTGGGTACCATCATCGCAACTTTCCGGTTTTACGCCTGCCGCAACTGGTCGGCTCAACCGCTACCCCGCCTCCGAGGTGCCGTGTGATGCCGGTTCCCGCCATTTCCCTGCGCATGTGGCTGCTGCCCTTTGTGCTGTTCGTGCTGAGTGCGCCGCTGTGGCTGCACACCTTCGAGCCGGCCACTTTTAAGGCGGTCAATGCATTTTTCGCACCGGTCGCGGCGCCGGTGTGGACGGGGCTGTCACTGCTGGGCAACGCCTGGGGCATTCTGGGCGTGACTGCACCGCTGCTGGTGCGCGCCCCCCGGTTGCTATGGGCTTGGTTGTGCGCTGCGCCCTTTGCCATCGTGTTTGCCCGTGTGGGTAAAGGGCTGATCGAAAGCCCACGACCGGCCGCGGTGGTGGACAACACCCAGATGCGTGTGGTGGGCGAACTGCTGCACAACGTTTCCATGCCCTCGGGGCACACGTTGACCGCGTTTACCGTTGCATCTGCAATCTACTTCGCATTGCCCGAAAAAGGGCGTGCCAAACACCTATGGCTGTTTGTGCTGGCTGCGGGTACCGGTTTGTCGCGTATTGCCGTGGGCGCGCACTGGCCGGGTGACGTGGCGGTAGGCCTGTGCCTGGGGCTGTTGGCGGGCATGCTGGGCACGCGCTTGCTGGCACGCATGGGCAGCCAGCATCTACAGCCCACCGCATGGAGCTTGCGTCTGGTCGCAGCGCTTCTGGTGGCCACCGGCTACACCTTGCTGACCGAAATGCAGGACTTCGATGAGAACTGGCCTGCGCAGTATGTTCTGGTCGTGGTGATCGTTGCAGCGCTTTATACTTTTGGCAAACAGAATTGGGTGGCATACCGAGCGGCCCGTTAGTGGAGTGCTTAGAACAATGAACCAGAATGCTGTCAAATTGGTGCAGGAGTCGTGGTACAGGGTTGAGGCTGAAGGCCCGGCCGCGGCGGAGCATTTTTGCCGCAGCCTGCTGGAGAACAGGCCATGGCTGACGGCCGATTACATAGGACACGTGGACGAACGTGACGCGATGTTGATGCAAACCTTTGGCCAGTTGATCCGTGGGATGCACAGACTCGACAGCCACGCGTCCCTACTGCTACAGGTTGGGCGGATCAACGCCTGCTGCGGCATTCAGGCACACCACTATCCTTATTTTTCAGTGGCCCTGCTGCAGACCCTGTCGCACCTTTTGGGTGACGCGTTTTCCGAGCCGGTCCGGCACGCGTGGACCAAGGTGATTGGAACCATGACCCGGCTGATGCTGGCGGGCGCAAGCGGTGCGTCCGGTGCGAGTGTCGCGATCCGCCAAAGTACGTCGGACCGGCGCCACCAGCGTCGGCGCGCTGCACGCGACCTGGGCGGTATCAGGGGCTACCACCGCCGATCAACGCCCGAAAGCAACCGGCGCAATCTTGGCACCCATGCCCCTAGTGTGACCGGGCGCCCTGCGATTTGAGTTCCTCCATCAGCGGGTCCGGCTGACCGCCTGCTGCCAAGTGGCTCTTGTACCAGACCGTCAGGATGCTGGTCACTACCGGCCCTGGATCCTGGAGAACTTTCGCGAAGTCCAGGCCGTTGATGTTGCAGACCAACTTGACGAGATCCATGTCCAGATCGATGGCATCGGACTCGCAGCGGCGAATCTTGAGGTCGGCGAATGAGTAGCCCTCGGGAAGCTTCAAGGTCAGTAGCGAGTCGGTTTGCATGGCGGTGTTCAGGGGAATAGTTCAGCAAACCCTGATTGTCGCAATCCCAGGAGTACATTAGCGTTCTCCTTGTGTGCATCCAAAAGATTGAAATGAAAAAAGTTACCCTGTCTGCGTTGCTGCTGGCCTCGACCATGGTCTGTGCGCAAACTTCCACCGCCAAAAAAGACCTGGTTGCCAAGCTTCTGATTTTGCAGCAACCGGCCATTGAACAGACTGCGCAAGCCCTGGTCGAGCGACCCGCGATGCAGTTGCACCAGCAGGCGGGCCTGGCGTTGCAAACCCGGGTGGCTCCTGAAAAACGAGAGGCTGCGGCGAAGCAGGTTCAAGACGACCTGAAAAAATATGTGGACGAGGTAGGCCCACTGGTCCGCCAACAGGCGGTGAAGCTGGCGCCATCCACCATTGGTGCCCTGCTGGAAGAAAAATTCACCGAAGACGAGCTCAAGCAACTGATCGCCATCATCGAGTCGCCGGTCAACCGTAAATTCATGCAGATGGGCGGTGAGTTTCAAAAGGCGCTGGGTGAAAAACTCGTGGTGCAGACCAAGTCGGTTGTGGAGCCCAAGGTCAAGGCACTGGAGCAAGCCATCGTCAAGCATTTGGGCTTGCCGCCCGCATCGGACGCCAAGGCTTCGGATACCCCGGCCAAATCGCCCAAGAAATAGCGTGCGGCTAGCTTGCGTCTGGCCTGCGCTGCGCCAGACGCAGAGCCAGCGCGCTCAAAGCCTCATACGCCGTGCCGGTGGGCGCATCCCAGGCTGCCACTGCCGCGCCCTGGCGCGCGATCGCCTCGGTGTCGCCCCGCGCGGCCGGGCCGGTCAGCGCGGCCTGTGGACCCAACGCGGTGATGTTGGCCACCGCGTTGTGCAACAGGGCAGATCGCAAATGCGCGATCACGTCGGCGGGCACGCCGGTGGTTTGCCATAAATCCTCAGCGGTGGCTTGCAACACCGGTAGAAAGTTGGTCGCGAACACCGCCGCCGCGTGGTAGAGCAATTTGTCGCCGCTGGCCACGTCAAAGCAGCGCGCGCCGATGGCGCTGAAGGCCTCGCGCAGCGTGGCGCAGGCCGTTGCATCGCCCTCCAGCGCGCACGGTGTTCCCGGGAATTGCACCTTGGCGCTGGGTACCGAAGCAAAACTCAGGATGCAATGCGCGCTTGCCACATGCCAGCCCAATGCTGCCAGCGGTGCAAGTGATGCTGTACTTTGTGCCCCGCTGCAGTGAAAAACGAGGGGCACGGTCATGTCGTCTGGGCCTGTGTGGGAAATCGCGGCCACCTGTGCCAGGGCCCGGACGCAGTCCGCCAGTTGCGCATCCGGAACGCCCAACAGCCAGATATCGGCACGGCGCATGGTTTCCATTTGCACCACGGCTTGTCCGGCGCCGACCACGTTGCACGCCACCTGGGCACTGTGCAGGGACTTGGTCAATACGTCCTGTACTGCAAAACGGCCCTGCTGGTGCCAAAGGCTGGCCAGGGTCTGCGCCACCCGCCCCGCACCGACCAGGTTCAACGTGGGTAAACGGGGCGCTGTGCGAGCGGAGTCTGGCATGGGAAGAACCAGTCGGGCTAACGTAGCGTGCAGCTGTCACCGACACCGTCACGCCACACGCGCACCTGGGTCAGGCCAGGTACGGCATTGGCCATGGCACGCCAAATGAATGCTGCCAGGTTTTCCAGCGTGGCGGGGCCTAGGCCGGGCACTTCGTCCAGCAGGTGGTGGTCCAATTGCGGGCGCAACTGCTCAATGGCCTGGCGTACCAGCCCCAGGTCGACCACCATGCCGGTCACCGGGTCGACGTTGCCCGCCAATGTGATCTCTGCGTGGTAGGTGTGGCCATGGATGCGGCGGCTACCCTCGGCCTCGATGTCGCGACGCAAGGTATGGGCGGCGTCGAAGTAAAACTTCTGGCTGATTTCGCAGCGGCTGGGTGCGGGGCTCATCGGATGCCGGTGATCTTGTGGGTTTGCAGGGACAGGCGCCATGCCGGGCGCTGCAGGCACTGCGCGATGCAGGCTTGGGTGTTGGTGTCGCGCTGCGGGTTGTCCATGGGTTGCAGGTAGCGATGGCGGAAGTCCGCCGCTTCACACTCGGCCAGGCTGATGCCGGGTTGTGGCCACACCAGCTTGAGCTCATGGCCCTGGCGTTGCACCCAGGCAGCGCCGGCCTTGGGGCTGACGCAGATCCAGTCGATGCCCGATGGTGCCGCAATCGTCCCATTGGTTTCCACCGCGATGTGAAAGCCCTGCGCATGCAAGGCGTCAATCAGGGAAGTATCCACCTGTAGCAGCGGCTCGCCACCGGTCAGTACGACGAAGCGGTGGGTCGTATCGGCCCCGGGCCAAAGGGCTGCGATGCGCTCAGCCAGGGTCTGTGCGGTGTCAAATTTGCCGCCGAGCGTGCCATTGGTTCCGACAAAGTCGGTGTCGCAAAACTGGCAGATGGCGCTGGTGCGGTCCTGCTCGCGCCCGGACCACAGGTTGCAGCCGGCAAAGCGGCAGAACACTGCCGGGCGGCCGGCGTTGGAGCCTTCACCCTGCAGGGTGTAAAAAATCTCTTTGACCTGGTAGCTCATGCGGTGCGTCCCGCATGCCTGTGCACCCCACGGCGTGGGGATACGAGGTTTTTGTACATGGTAGTCCTCTACATGGCTCCGGAATACAAAAGGCAAGGCCCGCCGGAGCAGCGGGCCCAAGAGGTATTTTACTATCCGAGGGGTTGGCCGGCACTCAGTTCGCAACGACGCCTTTGTCGACCTGACCGTAGCGGGAGCCGCCTGTCTGTTTGCGCCGTCGTGGGTAACGGATACTCAAACGCTCGGGCGTTGTACACATGTCTGTCGAAGAACTTTACACAGAGGGAGTCAATGGCAGCGAAATATCTTTTGAATCAACAACTTATCTTGTTGGCATGCTACGTGCTTCATCGATGATATTCACTAACCACAAAGAGAGAACTTTCATGTTCAAGCGTACAGCGTTGGCCATTGCCTCAATCGTCTTCATCTCAAATGCCAGTGCGGCTGTCGTCGGTATCGGCGGAAACAATTGGTATACCGATACGCTGCGCCAGAACCTGATTGCCCAAGGCAATACCGTTACTGTCTACACTTCATACGATGCCGCGACGTTGGCTGGTCTTGATGCTTACATTCAAGACGGAAACAACTTCTTCGACGCCAACCTGCTGGACAGTTTTGTTTTTAACGGCGGCACCCTGATCGAAATTCCATGGACGTTCACCCACAACAGCTACACCGCCGCTACAAAGGTGTTCGGTGCTCGGACGGATTTAACGTATGGTGACACACTGTTTACCCACACGATTGACGGCAGCGACTGGTTGTTGGAAGGCGTAACAGTTCCGGTCAGCCAGTTTGGCGGCCGTGAAATTGGCAACGCGTTCCAGGCAGGTGTCCATCAGGTTCTTGACTACACAGACGGTACTGCAATGCTTGGCTACAAAGAATACGGTCAAGGCATTGCGATCGGCTTCAATCTGCATTTGGTCACATCTGATGCCAGCCCGGTCAACGCCGCATGGTCAAACCAAATCGTCTATAACGCAATCGCTGGCAATAACACTGTTCCTGAACCCGCACCATTGGCTCTGATTGCGCTGGGTTTGGCTGGTATCGCTTTGGCCAAGCGCCGCAAGGCCTGATCCCCATGGCGGCCCTCAAGGGTCGCTCTCCATACAGAACGGGGCGAAAGCCCCGTTTTGCTTTGTAGCGTGTTTCCGTCGGTGCGCCAGTTTTCATTCGTTGTGCTGTGTATTGCACTGCTCAGGGCCAACATCAGCGATGCTGTGACGCAAGGCGGGCAACCCCGTAACCCCTTTCACACCACCAGCGGCTCTTCCTGCATGGATTCCATCTGCTCTTCGAGCATCTGCACCTGGCCCTGCCAGTAATCGCTGGAGCCAAACCACGGAAAGTTGACGGGGAAAGTTGGGTCATCCCAGCGCCGGGCCAGCCAGGCGCTGTAGTGGATCAGGCGTAGCGTGCGTAGCGGTTCGATGAGGGCCAGCTCGCGCCGGTCAAAGTCGCGGAACTGCTCGTAGCCGTCCACCAGTGCGCCGAGCTGGCGCGTGCGCTGGCTGCGGTCGCCGCTGAGCAGCATCCACAGGTCTTGCACGGCGGGTCCCATGCGGGCGTCGTCCAGGTCGACAAAATGCGGGCCGGGCCCGGCCGCGGGTGCCGCATCGGCGGGCGTCCACAGGATGTTGCCGGGGTGGCAGTCGCCGTGCAGGCGCAACACCGCCATGTCCGAATCGTCCAAGCCATTCTGGCCGTTGGTCCTCGTCAATAGTGGGTATGTTGCTACCAAATCGATAGCACTATGGCAGACCTTGGTCCAGGCGGATTGCACATCCAGCGGTACCTTGTCGTGTTCCAGCAGCCATTGCATGGATTCCACACCAAAGCTCTGCACGTCCAGACGCGGTCGGCTGGCAAACGGTTTCTTGGCGCCCACCGTGTGGATGCGCGCCAGGAAGCGGCCGATCCACTCCAGCACTTCGCCATCGTCCAGCTCGGGTGCGCGCCCGCCGCGCCGGGGGCTGGCGCTGAAGGCAAAGCCGCCGAAGTGGTGCAGAGTTTCGCCCAACAGCTTCAGGGGCCCCACTGCCGGTATTTCGGCGGCCATCAGTTCGGCGGCAAAGTCATGCTCTTCCTGAATCTGCGCATCGCTCCAGCGCTCGGGGCGGTAGAACTTGGCCACGACGGCCGTGCCGTCTTCCAGTTGCACCTGGTAGACGCGGTTCTCGTACGAGGACAGGGCGGTCAGACGGCCGTCGCCGCGCAGGCCCACGCTTTCCAGTGCGTCGAGTACGACGTCCGGGGTCAGTGTTTCAAATGGGTGGCGCACTCAGTCCTTGGGGCGGTTGTTGTTGTTGTTGGGAGTAAAAAACATGGCCACGCCGACAACGATCAGGATTGCCGGCCACCAGGTCTTGAACAGATAGGCCAGGCTGACATTGATGAGCCCGAGATTGGTCAGCAGGAAAAACGTGCCAAACACGATCAGCGCGATAGCCGCGACATTGCCCTTCATGGTAGAACCCCTCTCTTTAAAAGAATGAGGGGCATTGTCGCAAGGTTTGGGAAACCCGCCGGTAGTCAGCCCAATGGTCCCAGATCGTCCCCGTAGAGAGACGGATCGTCCGAGCCGGAGTCCGAGTAGCCACGGCTGGCTGGCGTGTTGTTGGTGCTGCTGTCGCCCAGCAGCTCAAAGGGCAGGGATTGCTTGACCAGGATGATGGTGCAGGGCGTGTCCATGGCCACCTTGATCGGCACGGTGGCCACAAAGCGCTGGGTCTTGAGCCCGTGGGTGGCAGCACCCATCACGATCACGCTGACGTTGTTGCCCCGGGCATAGTCCAGAATGGCCTGGGCCACGTCGCCGGATTCGAGCACGTGGAAAGAGGTCTGGTGGCCGGGGTGGTCCAGCGGCTGGGCCCACTGGCGCAGCGTCGTCAGGTAGCGGCGGTGGACCTTGGTTTCGCTCTTGTCCTCATCGGTGCTGCTGGTCTGGCCGGACGAGATCACCGTGACACAGGCCAGACGTGCCCCCGGGCGAGTGCCAAGCGCGCGCGCCACGGCCTGGCGCAGCGAATACAGGGTGGCATCGGTGACATCCACGTGGGGCACGGCCACCATCACGATGGGGACTTCGTCGGCCTGCTGCGCGGCAATGGGACTGGGCTTGTAGTGCATGCCCGCGGCCTTGAGCCAGCGCTTGAAGTGGGTGCCAAACCGGGTGCCAGTGACATTGGTTCCACGGTGGGTGATGGCGATCTGCTCCGGGTGGGCCAGATCAAACGCCAGATGTGCCGCCGATGGGTAGCGGTGCGCGGCCTCGGGCTCCAGGCACCGCATGACCACTTCCTGCAGCCACGCGGGCAGTTCGGGCTTGAGCTTGCGCGGAGGTACGGGATCCATCCACAGGCGCTGGCGCAATCCCGCTGCGGTTTGCGGCGCGCCAAAGGGCAGCTCTCCGGTGCACAGCTGGTAGAGCATCACGCCCACCGCAAAAATGTCGCTGCGTGGATCGCCGCGCACACCCACCACCTGCTCGGGCGCAATCCACACGGGGGAACCCACGGCCTTGCGCAGCTGTTCGGCCAGCAGGTCGGGGTAGTGCGCGTGGCAGGACAAGCCAAAGTCCAGCAACACAGCCGTGCCGTCCCCGCGGAACAGTACATTGGCGGGCTTGAGGTCTAGGTGCACCGTGTTCTGCTGGTGCAGGGCATGCAGGGCACGGGCCATCGCCGAGCCCAGCCAGGCGATCTGCTCGACGCTGGGCGGTGTTTCGGCGTCCAGCCAGTGTTCCAGGGTTTCGCCCGTGACGTACTCCATGACCAGATAGGGCACACGGGACAGGTCGCCAGCGGCCACAAAGCGCGGCACATGGCGGCCCTGCAGCACCTGCATGATCTGGCACTCGATCTCGAAACTGACGATGTTCTCCGCGCCGTCTCCCGCCGTCATGCGCGGAATCTTCATGGCCATGGCAAAACCCGGGTCGCGCTGGCCATCGGCGTAATGCACCCGGTAGATGTGGGCCATGCCGCCGGAGTGGATGCACTCTTCAATCGTGAAGCCATCCAGCTCGGCACCGGGCTCCAGCAGTTTCATCGCCCGTCCTCCAGCCGTGCGGCGAAGAATTCGGGCAGGCCAATGCGGCGAATCGCGTTGGCCGCCGCGTAGTGGTCGTAGGGGACGCGGTGAAAGGTCAGCTGCGCGCGGTCGGTGTCAAAGATGCAGTACATCGCGTGGATGTTGCCGTCGCGCGGCTGGCCAACCGAGCCAACGGTGCACAGCCACTGGCGGTGCCTGGGCACCGGCACAGCCACCCCGGGCTGCGGTGTGAAGGGCATCAGGCCGTCGCCGGCGCCGCGGTAGTACAGGGTCTGGAAGTGGACATGACCGCCGAAAACATATCGCACACCGGGCCACTGGACCGCTGCATCCATGCTGGCCTTGGCGGCCCGCTGGTCGTAAACATAGCGCCACAGGTGCGGCTCATTGGCGCTGGCGTGCACGAACAGCACGCTGTCGTCGTGCAGGGTCAGCGGCAGGTTGGTGATCCAGTCCTTTTGGTCAGTACTGAGTTGCCGGTGGGTCCAGGCGGCACTGCTGTCGCCAATGGTTTTGACTTCGGCCGGGGGGTTGACGGCCATGGCATCATGATTGCCCTGGATGGCCATCGCGCCCTCTTCGGTGAGCAGCATGACGCGGTCCACCACGGCGCCGGGGTCGGCGCCATAGCCGACCATGTCGCCCAAAAATACAAAACGCTGCGCCTTCTGCGCCCGGGCATGCGCCAGGCAGGCGTCTAGCGCCTGCAGATTGGCGTGGATGTCAGACAGTAGGGCAAAGCGCACGGAGTCTCCTGTTCAGGGTGCCACCTGTCGCGGCGGCTCGCCGCCAATCATGCCTCAGTTGACTGACGCCAAGTTTGCATTCATAACGACAGCATATGGCCCGTTCGGGGGTCTCCTTTGCCCCCCAGCACCTGCTGGTAGGCGGCCTGTACGGCGGCAGGCCCCGCATGGTGCTCTACCCGAAGCCAGGGGCGCTGTGCGTTTGCCACCGTGGCCGTGAACGCCTGCCAGGATTGCACCAGCCGCTGCGCCAGGCCCTGTGGTCCCCATTCGCCGCTGCGCTTCTTGATCTGCGCGGGAGCGAAGAACAGCGTGGCCCTGGGGCCGGGCACGTCCTTTGCACCGCCCATATCCGACACATGGGTGGCCCCAATCGAGCTGCTGTAGCGCAGGCCGGTGCAATGGGTGTGCAGTGCCTTGCGGAACCCGGCGTTGCCGGCAAAGTCCACGTAGATACTGGGTGCGTCGGGCGCAATCCGGTCCAGCTGGTCGTAGGTCAGCACCCGGTGGTAGCAGCCCAGACTCTCACAAAACACCACGTTGGCCGGCGAGGTGAGGCCGACCACTTCGACCCCCTTGCGCTGGGCCAGCTGAAAAGCCGTGCCGTAGGCGGTCTTGCTGGACGCGCTGGACAGCAGCAACAGCGCGGGCTGCGTCGCATCGGCGGTGGCGCCAAAGAAGTCGTTGTCGGCCAAAAAGTCGTCAATCAACCACGAGGTGATGAACAGCGGGCGTAATAGCGCCTGCACGTCTTCCGAGTCGGCGGTGTAGAACGGATCGACGGCGCAGCGCATGTACTGGTTGTAGACCGCGTGCAACTGCGCACGGTGCGGTGCGGCGTCGAAAAACGATCCGGCGGATACCTTGGCCGGCGTCAGGTCCACTGCGCTGGACATCGGAAAGTAGCCGTATAGCCGTTCACCCACCGCCACATCCGGGTGGCGCGATGCGCGCACCGTGCCAAATCCCCAGACCGGTATGCGGCCCCAGGCCACGCCGTCCCCGGCATCGGGGACCGGGAAAAATTGCCAATACTGCATGGCGTCGCCCATGGCGGCGTAGGTAATATTGTTGGAGGTCAGCGCAAAGCGCTCAATGCCCACGCGCACCTGGCCCTCGGCCAGCGGTCCCATGGGCGTCGTGCGCACGGTGGTAGTGGGGAGGTTGTCCTTGCGGACCAGGAGTTCGGTCGTGTCAGATGTGTTCATCGCACGACCTTAATGCAATCCGGCAAGCTCCACAAGCGCATGCGGGCACGCGGGTGACAGCGCGAGGGTGCGGCGCAAAGGCATAGTGCGGCGCCCCATCGTGTGTGGGGTATGCGGGTTAACCCGGGATGTGGAATCCCACAGTTGAAAACGGGACCGCGCTGGGCACAATGCCCCGTGCCGCACCGCCACGGCCCACGACCATTCATCTGCAGGAGACATTCCATGAAACTCGACGACATGCGCATCTCCACGCGGCTGGTGTTGGGCTTTGGGACCTTGGGCTTGCTGTTGGCCTTCATGGGCGGCGTGGCGCAGTTCAAGGTCTCGGCGATGAACAGCCTGTTCTCCCAGGTGGTGACCGAGCGTATTCCGAAGATCGTGCTGGTCAACGAGATCAAAGGGGATGTCACACTGATCGCCGAGGCCGTGCGCAACATGATCATGATCAGCGACACGGCGGAGATCACCCGTGAGCGCAACCGCATCGAGGGCGCCCGCAAGCGCATTGACCAACGCCTGAAGACATTGGGCGAGCAGATCACGGCGGACGACGGCAAAGCCGTGCTGTCCAGGGTCTTGCAGACGCGCGCCGTCTACGACCCACTGGAGGCCGAGACCACTACCGCGGCAGGCGACGGCCAGGTGTTTGAGGCCAAGGCCCTGCTGCTGGACAAGGTGCGGCCGGCACAAAAGGCCTACTTCGATGCGCTCGACGGCCTGCTCAAGTACCAGGACGATCTGCTGGACCAATCCACTAGCGCCACGCAGCTGGCAGCGGCCAGCATGTCGGTGCTGATCGGCTCCACCGTGGCCATTGCTCTGGTGGTGGGGGTGTTGATGGCGGTGTGGATCATCCGCTCGATTACCCGCCCGATTTTGCAGGCGGTGGGCATCTCCCGCGCGGTTGCGGCGGGCAATCTGGGCATGCGGTTTGACAGTTCTGGAAAGAACGAAATCGCACAGCTGTTGCAGGCCTTGCAGGATATGCAGACCGGACTGGTACAGGTCGTGCACAACGTGCGAGAGGGTTCTGACGCGGTGTCAACGGCCAGCGCCGAGATCGCGCAGGGCAACCTCGATTTGTCCGCGCGCACCGAGAGCCAGGCCAGTGCGCTGCAGCAAACGGCAGCGTCGATGGAGGAACTCAGTTCCAATGTTCACCAAAATGCCGACAACGCGCGGCAGGCCAACCAGCTGGCACGGAGTGCCTCCACGGTGGCCGTTCAGGGCGGTCAGGTGGTGGGGCAGGTCGTCGACACCATGAAGGGCATCAGCGAGTCCTCGCGCAAAATCGCCGACATCATCCAGGTGATCGATGGCATTGCGTTCCAGACCAATATTCTGGCGCTCAATGCTGCGGTGGAAGCGGCCCGGGCCGGTGAGCAGGGCCGGGGATTTGCGGTGGTGGCCAGCGAGGTGCGCAGCCTGGCCGGGCGCTCGGCCGAAGCGGCCAAGGAAATCAAGACGCTCATTGATGTGAGTGTGCAACGCGTGGAACAGGGCAACCAGCTGGTGGACAGGGCGGGAAGCACCATGACCGAGGTGGTGAACAGCATTCAGCGCGTGACGGACATCATGGGCGAGATCAGCTCGGCCAGCAGCGAGCAGGCCGCCGGCGTGGCCCAGGTCGGCGATGCGGTGGCACAAATGGACCAAGTGACCCAGCAAAACGCGGCCCTGGTCGAGCAGATGGCGGCGTCGGCCGCCGGCCTGCGATCCCAGGCCAAGGATCTGGTGCAGGCCGTATCGGTTTTTCAGCTGGGTACGGGCGGGGCGTTGGCGCTGCGGTAAGCGCCCTACAGCCAGACCCCGCTGTGTGGCATCTGTATCGGGTGCGCAGTGCTGCCGCCCAATACGAAGGCGCCGATCAGGAAGCTCAGCACCGAGACGAAAATACTGGCAAAAAACGCCGTCCAGAAGCCCGACACCGAGAAGCCTTTGACCAGAGCGGCCACCAGCTGGATCATCAGGGCATTGATCACCAGCAGGAACAGACCAAAGGTGATGAGCGTCAGCGGCAGGGTCAGAACAATGAGCAGCGGCTTGACCAGCGCATTGGCAAGACCCAGCAACAGGGCGGATATCAGTAGCGAGGAGGTATCGGCAAACCGCAGCCCCCGGAAAACACCGCTGGCCACCCACAATGCGGCGGCGGTGATGCACCAATGCAGAATAAAGGGTCTGAGTTCGTCAAGCATGGGGGAAGGGTGGTGATGGCCAAAGGCACAATATACCCTGATCGCTGATACCGCCCAGCGCGAAGAGTGCTATTGTATTGATAGCTGTATAGATATATTTCACGAGGGCTTGCGCCATTTTTCATCAGTGGCCGGTGCGCCAGTGCCTGTTTGAAGCCAAGGATTCCATGACCTCTCTGTCTCCCATGTCCGAATCCGCATTCGCGGATTACCTGGCGTATGCCATTCCTGACTTTGCCCGGGACAAGGTGCAAGCCGGTCAGTGGGCCGAAGACGAATCGCTGGAGCTGTCGCGTTCTGGCTACGTTGACATGCTGCCACAGGGCCTGGCCACCCCCGACAACTTTTTCTACACACTGTGCGATGGCGCCACGCAGGCGGACGTCGGCATGCTGTGGTTTGCGGCGCAGCTGCGCGGTGGCCAGCGCATCGCCTATGTGTACGACGTCTATGTCCGGCCAGAGCACCAGCGCATGGGGCATGCCGGGCGCGCCTTTGCGGCGCTGGAGGTCGAAGCCCGCAGGCTCGGTCTCACGGGCATCGCGCTGCACGTCTTTGGCCACAACGCAGGCGCGCAGGCGCTCTACCAAAAGCTGGGCTACGTGCCGACCAATATCAATATGTTCAAGCCGCTGGCCAGCGCCGACGCGTCGGGACCGACGCAGTCCCACCAAGGCTGACGCTACACTTAACAGACCAACATTGCGCGCGGCTGGGAATGCCTCCGCTAACGACACGGAGGATCGGGACCATGGGGAGTCGGTTGCTAAGGCAGGTGCATGTCGATTGCATGGGGTGCCATGTTCATGGACCCACACTTCCCGACCCGCGTCAGGCCTGTCTCGACATATTGGAGCGGCTGGGTCTGGCGGATTTGCAACCGATGGTTGTCGCACAGCATCTGCACGGGTCGCATGAGAAGTTCCTGTCACTGAAACTCCACCCCGATCAGGTCCAGCAGTGGGCCCCTGGTCTCGACACTCTGGGCTTGGCTGCCACCCTGCAACTCGACACGGTAGGCAGCCGGCAGGATCTGGCCCGTGAGATTGTGGTCGCCATGCTGATGGGGCCGGTGGCCTTCGAGTTCCCCAGCGTGGACGAGCTGGTCAGTGCCGTTCACATCCGCATCAACATTGTGCAGGCCGCACGCAAGACGATGCTGGCTTTCCATACCATGCAGGCCGAGCGCCCGCAGGACTGCTGGCAATACGATGAAGACCGTGGCTTCGTACTGCGACCCGAGGCTTCGCTGACGACGGCGCTCATCAAGGCGACGCAGCCCGAGATATCGGGCGAGTTGTATTCCTTCTCCTGCTATCGCGCCTCTGAATACCTCATATTGCTAGGGATTGCGCAGGAACTGGAGCGATGCAATCCCGCTCTGTACGCACAACTGCAGTCCATGTGGACGACGAACCCGATCAAGTCAGGCCTGTTCCATGACGTCTTTCTGCATGAGCAGGGGTCCATGGACGCCCCCCTGCCGCCGCACTACTTTGTGCCGGGTGACCGCACCTGGTTTCGCAACCCGGATGAGGCATCTGCCGATGCTTCCGGGTTTGAAGGTTCCTGGGTGATGTACCTGGGCGGTGGGCTGTTCAACAACTTCTGGCAACGTGACAAGCCCTACACCATGGTGGCCAAGTACCTGGAGATCTACCACTGGCGCAATGCCGTGTACCGCGACGACACGGGTGAAGAGCGCATTGATGAGGACCGCGTGGCCCGGCTGGTGCAGGAAACCTTGAAGGACCCCGCCGAAATGGTGCGCATTGTGGCTGTCATGGGGCGCTATCGCGAGCCACGCGGCGTCTATACCGACGCCGGGGGCTGCATTGACACGACCCGTGAGTTTGCGCGCTGGGTGCGCCCTGGCACGACCGACCTGGTCCTGCCGCTGCCCTGACCCGCGATGCCACGGCGCCAATTGCACATCGATGCGGCCAAGGTTCTTGCATCGCATTTCATTGTGCTGCACCACTTCACGGTGTATGGGCCCCTGGCCGATGCGCTGGGCGTGGCCGCCCCGCGGTTGACGGATTTTTTCTTCGACTACGCACGCATGGCGGTGCAGGTGTTTCTGGTGATCGGCGGCTACTTCGCGGCCAGTTCGCTGGCACCCCACGGCTACTTGCAGCTGTCGCATCTGATCCGGCGGGTGGGGCGTCGCTATGTGCGACTGGTATTGCCCCTTGCCGTTGCCCTGTTGCTGGTCATGGCCGCCAGTGCCGTGGCGCGCGGCGCTCTGCAGTCCGATTTCATTCCGGCGGCCCCGGGGCTGTGGCAGCTACTGGCCCATGCCGGTCTGGTGCAGGGTGTGCTGGGTGTGGAGTCGCTATCGATTGGCATCTGGTATGTGGCCATCGATTTTCAGCTGTACGTCCTGATGGCTTTTCTGTTGTGGTTCGGCAGACGCCAGGCCCAGTGGCTGGTGGCACTGGTGGGGTTGGCATCGTTGCTGGTCTTCAATCTGCAAGCCGATGGCGACAACTGGGCACCCTATTTTTTCGGCGCCTATGGCATGGGGGCGTTTGCCTGGTGGGCGGGGCATTCACGCCAGGGCGGGCTGCGGCTTGCGGTGCTGGCCACAGTGGGCGTGCTCGCCCTGTTGTGGGACTTTCGGTTGCGCATCGTGCTGGCGCTGGTGGTTGCCCTGTGGCTGGGGTTTGCGCGCTGGCGCATGGCCCGGGACGGACACGCGCATACTCTGCCCGTGGGCTTGGCCAAGGCCGTAAGGGTGCTGGGGCGGTGCTCGTACGCGCTGTTCCTGACGCATTTTTGTGTGATCCTGCTGGCCAATGTGGCCTGGGAACACCTGCAATGGACCTTCTCGGGCAGCGCCGGTCTGGTTGCCCTGGTGGCCTGGGGCGCCTGCGTCGTATTGGCGCTGGTTTTTGAGCGCTATGTCGAGCGACCCCTGTCGGGGTTGCGGCTGGTTGACTGAACACTGCATATGGGAGCCATCATGATCCAACAATTTCGTCTTGCTCTGGCCTGCCTTGTCATGGTCGGCCTGCACAGTCTGGTTGCCGCAGAGGTGCCTGAAGCAACCGCAGAGGCACTGATGCGCAAGTCGGGCGTATGGGCGCAGCTGGGCGGCCTGGCGGCTCAGGTGAAAGCGGGAATCACCCAGTCGGCTACCAGCGGCAAGATGTCCGCCGAAGACGTGAAACGGCTGGAAGAGCTGGCAGAAGACGCCTTTGCGGCCCCCCGCCTGCGCGATGCCTTTCTGCGGGAGGTGTCGCAACAGGTGACGGTGGCGCAGGGCGCGCACGCGCTCAGGTGGTACGACAGCCCGACCGGGCAATTGATGACCCGTCTGGAGGAGGCTTCGTCGGCCAACTCCGACGACATGCAGCGCGTGATGGCCGACGGCAACAAGGCGTTGGGCAGTGCATCGGCCCGGCGCTATACCCTGCTGACACAGGTGGTGCAGGCGACGCGCGCGGCCGAGGGCATGGTGGCCATGCAGATCAACACCACCCTGGCGGTCCTGCAGGGCTTGTCCAATGTGGCGCCCAACCCAGCCGCGCCGTCTGCCGATGAGTTGCGCCGGTTGCTCGAAGCCAGAAAGCCGCAGATGCTGGCGCAATCCATGGGCGTAGTGTTGACCCTGTTTGCCCTGACCTACCAGACGGCCAGCGACAAGGAACTGGAGCAGTACGTGAAGTTCCTGTCGTCCAAATCCGGTAGCGCCATATCCGTCGCGATGACGGACGCGCTGGACAAATCCCTGTCGGCGGCCGCCCAGCGGCTGGGAAGCAGCATACCGAAGGTGCCGGGCACGACGCGGCTCTAGCCCCTACGCAGCCTTGAACAGGTGCGAGAACGGCCGGCTCACGGTCAGATTCTCGGTGCGACCCTTGATCTTGACGGACGCCTGACCGCGAAAATCCCGCGTCACGGTTTCAATGGCCGTCGCATTGACGATGGTGGAGCGGTGGATTTGCCAAAATTTGTTGGCATCGAGCCCGGTCAGGATTTCCTTGATCGGTGTGCGTATCAGGGTGTCCAAATCGCGGGTGGCAACCAGCGTGTATTTCTCGTCGGATTGAAAGAACAGCACATCATCGATCGCAATCAGGCGCAACTGGTTGCCCACGCTGGCCTTGATCCACTGGAGTGCCTCCGTGGCGGGTCGCAGCTGGGCCGATATCTGTGCGACCAGCGCCTGCAGATCCTGCGAAGGCGGTGGCACCATGGCCAAGCGCCCCTTGAGCCGGTCGACCGTGGCCTGCAGCCGTTCGTCGGTGTAGGGCTTGAGCACATAGTCCACGGCGTTGGCCTCGAACGCTTCCACAGCATACTGGTCGAAGGCGGTCACAAACACCAGATGGGTTCGAACCGCCGGGTTGGTCGCCAGGCATCTGGCCACTTCCACACCCGTCATTTCCGGCATCTGGATGTCCAGAAACGCCAGGTCGGGTTGCTGCGCTTCGATCGCTTCCAGTGCGGCCTCGCCGTCGCCCACTTCGGCCACGATGCGCAGATCGGGCCACATCCGGGCAAGCTTGCTTTTGAGCTGGGCCCGCAAAATCGGTTCATCTTCGGCAATAACGGCGGTGGTTTGCATGGGGTGATTGTGCTATGAGCGCTTGCGTTTTGTCACCAGCCACCAGATCACCAGACCGATGACGATGAAGGGTGACACGGCAGGCAGCAGGCCGATCACGATGGATATCGCGACCACCACCAGTACCGCGGCGAGCAGAAAGCCAAGGCCGTACAGCACGCCCACCACAATCGCCACTGCCAGTGCCGCCGCGCCAAACGCAATCAGCAGGCCTACGGAGCCGACAGCCAGGCTTTCGATGCCATCGAGCTGAAAGTCGCCCATCTGCACCGGCAGCCAGCCGGTGAGCAGGGCAACGAAGCCCGCCAGCAGCAGGCCTGCCAACACCAGCATCAGCACCATGAACATGCGGGCCAACAGGCGGGCCCACACGCCATGTGTCTTGCTGGTGGCGTACCAGACGCGGCGCCAGCCGGTGGGCGGCGTTGCGCTTGGGATGGGGGGCTGGGCTGAGGTCTGTAGAGGCCTGTGTTGGGACGACAGGTAGGCGGCAGACGATTGCAGCGGCACCTCAATGCGGGCCACCACGCCCTGGGGCTCGTTGGACGTGAGGGTAAAGCGCCCCCGTGTGCCATAGAGCGCCGCCAGGCGCTCGCGCAGGTTGCTCAAGCCGACACCTCCACCGGCCTGTATCGGCGTATCGGACAGCCCTTTGCCGGTGTCGCACACCGATACGCGCAGGGTTTCACCGTGGCTTTCCAGCACGCGCTCCACCACCACGTCGATACGCCCGCCCTCGCGCTGGGGTTCCAGGCCATGCTTGATGGCGTTCTCGACCAGGGACGGCAGCATCATGGGCGGGAACGCGCAGGCCAGTACATCGTCAGGCGCCTGGATGCCAAACGCCAGACGCGGCCCCATGCGCATTTGCAGAATGTTGAGGTAGGCGCGCACCAGCTCCAGTTCCTGGCCCACGGTGGACGTGCTTTCGCGCATCTTGGGTAGCGAGGCCCGCAGGTACTGGATCAGGTGGCCCACCATCTGGTTGGCAGCGGGCGGGTCGACTTCATTCAGGGCCTGCACATTGGCCAGCGTGTTGTACAGAAAGTGGGGCTCCACCTGGGCCTGTAGCGCCTGCAGGCGCGCCTCGGTGACCTGGCGGCTGACGTCGCTGACTTCGGCCTCGCGCGTCTTGCGGTCGGCCAGGGCCAGTGCGCTGCGGGAGCGGCCAATGAAAAACTTGGCAATCAACAGCACCACGTACAAGGGAATGAACGCCAGGATCAGTGCCGAGCCGACGGCCACGCGCCAGACATCGCTGCCGACCTGGGCGCGGATGTCGCCCCGGACTTCGGGCGTCAGCACTAAAACGGTGTGGTCACTGGCGGGCTTCGCGGGAATTGCCGGTACGGCTGGTACTGCTGGTAGTGCCGGTAGTGCCGGTAGTGCCGGGACGGCTGGAATCGCTGGAATCGCGGCCTTGCCGGGAGTACCGGGAACGCCGGGTACCCCAGGAATGCCTGGTACCCCAGGTACTCCTGGCTGGCTGGTACGTGCTTCCTGGCCACCGTGCTGGGCGGCGCGCAAGGCGTTGAGGGCTTCGCGCGCCGTTTTTTCGTTCTCGTGGGCGGACGCCACCAGTTGCTCCATGGACTTCAGTGTGGCGGCGACGTCCACACCCTTGTCGCGCAGGCGCTCCATCGTGTCGGCACGGGCCTCTTCCACTGCTTGGCGGGCCTCGACGGCGGCGTCCAGCGCGGCCTCGGCCGCATCGGTGGCGGCCTCCAGTGCCGCGTCCGCAGCCTCTTGTGCGGAATCGATCATGGTGTCATAGCCCGCCGTTTGCGCGCGGATGAGCTCTGCCCGGGCGCGGCGCACTTCGGCCTGCGCGCGTTCAAATTCGGCCCGCCGCTCAGGGTTGGTGCTGCGGTCTTTCATCGCGCCCAGCACGTCAGAGGCCAGGTCGAGCGCACGGGTGCCCACTGTCAGCCCGATCTCACGCTGGATGGCGCGGTTCTCGGCCGGCGTGGAACCACTGTCGACCAGGCGGATCACGTGCACCGGCAGGGCAAACAGCACCAGCACGGCCAGTGTGGCGACGCCGCCGACGATCATTCCCCACCAGGGGGTCTTGTGGATAAAGTCACCGATAGCTTTGAACATGATGGCTGACACCTGTAGCAGTAGGAAGGTGGTGCGACCGGGGTGATCGCGCCGAATGGGGGTCAGAATACCGGGCGTGTGCCGGCCAGGCCAGCGAAAAGGGACAGATTGCAGAAAGCAGGGAATGAAGCGACGGCTTGTCAGTTCGCTCTTGCGAGTTCCTCGCGCACCAGTTGCTGTAACTGCTCGAACCCAAAAGATGGCAATGGCCTGCCGTTGACGAAGTATTCCGGTGTCTGGGAGACGCCCAGGGTGTTGGCGTCCGCCAGGTCCTGTGCGACGACCTGCTGGAGGTCGGGTGCAGTCAGGTCAATGGCCAGTTGTTCCATGTTCAGACCCGCTCCATCGAGAAGGGGCCAGATCAGGTCCGGCCTGGCGGTATGGTTGGACACCCAGTCCTTCTGGTTCTGCAGCAAGGCCTCCAGCACCGGCCAGAACTTCCCCTGCCGGCGCGCCGCTTCCAGCACGGCCACGACCTTGTCCGAACCCTTGTGAAACGGTGCGTAGCGCATGACCAGGCGAATGCGGTCTGGATGCTGTGCCATCAGTTGTTTGACCATCGGATAGAACGTGCGGCAGGTCTCGCAGGCCGGGTCAAAGTACTCGACGATGACGACGGGGGCATCGGCCTTGCCCATGCTGGGCGAATGGGGGCGGATCAGCGCCGTGCGGTCAACGGTGACGGCTTCCAGACTTTGGGAGTTCTGATTGGCGAAGTACCACCAAAGCCCAAGGGCCAGCATGGCGAAAGCTGCGACGACGACAACAACAACTGGTTTCTTTTGCACGATGGAGTCCTGAATTTATAGGGTGGTAAGGTCGGTCAGAATGCAGCAGTCCCGAGTGGGGCCGGCGCTGCAGGTGGCATCACAGCTGCCAACCATCAATTCCAGACTGGCCTCCAACTGGCGCATATCGGCCAGCTTGGCACGCACCGCATCCAGGTGCAACTGCGCCTGGTCACGCACCTCGCGGCAGGCGCGGTCACCATCGTCAAACAACTGGGCCAGCACGCGCACCTGCTCGATCGGAAAACCAAAGTCCCGGCACCGCTTGATGAAGCCCAGGCGCGTGAGATCGCGGCGGCTGTAGTAGCGGTGCCCGTTGGCCGCACGCCCCGGGTTGGGCAACAGACCAATCTGTTCGTAGTAACGGATGGTGGGTACGCTGCAGCGCGTATGGGCCGCCAGGGCGCCTATGGTGAGTGGTGCGTTGGACATTTTGAAAGTTTTTCTGCAAAAAAGGCTTGCACCTCAAGTGACTTGAGCTTGTACGGTACGGCCTGCACTATTGCACACAACACAAGGACTGTTCCATGACTTCCATCCACAAAACCCCGCCACACACAGGGAAAGCCGCAGCCGCCGTAGTTGCAGCCACAGTCCTGGCCTGCGGGGTGTGCTGTATTCCATTGATCACCCCCCTGGCCTTGACCCTGCTCGCCAGCCTGGGCGTCTACTCCTTCAAGGATGTGCTGACCAACGGCTGGTGGCTGGCGGCGGCGGCCCTGCTGGTGTTGAGCCCCCTGATTGTCTGGTGGTGGCGCAGGCGCCTACAAAGTTCTGCACGACCCGCCTGCGCCACCAATTGCAGTTGCAAGGCTGCCGGTGGCACTTAGTAGGCTGGGCGGCAGAGCGTTCTGTGCAGGTAAAGGAGGAGCCCGCGCAGCGGGCGGGGGACACGGAGCAGAACGCTCTGCCGCCCAGACTCCCAATGGTCTCGCCGCAGAATTGCTACCATAAAGATAGCGCAATGTATAGCATTGACGAGGGCTAGAGGCCAGTTTGGCATGAACCGTCTCGGCACAACGCAAAACCCCGGCTTCGGCACCCAATGACCCACAGGGGGTAGTTGGGTGCCGAAGCCGGGGTCGTGGATTCGGCCGTTGCAGCGGCCGCTTGCTTAGGCGACGGTGATCGTCACTTCAATGTTGCCGCGGGTTGCGTTGGAGTAGGGGCACACGGCGTGGGCCTTGGCGACCAGGGCCTCGGCGGCGGCGCGCTCCATGCCGGGGATGCTGACCACGAGCTGGACTTCGATGCCAAAGCCCTGGGGGATCTGGCCGATGCCCACGGTGGCGTCAATGCTGGTGTCGGCGGGCAGCGCAATCTTTTGCGTACCGGCGACGAACTTCATGGCGCCGATGAAGCAGGCGCTGTAGCCGGCCGCAAACAGCTGCTCGGGGTTGACGCCGCCGCCGGCGCCGCCCATTTCCTTGGGAACGGCGAGCTTCAGGTCCAGCAGACCGTCCGACGTGCGGGTGGTGCCGTCGCGTCCGCCGGTGGACTTTGCGTGGGCTTGGTAAATGACTTTTTCGACTTTGGTGGCCATGGTGGTGGTGCTTTCAGGTAAGGTGCCCCGGGTTGGAGCGGGTGGGTAATGGGGTGAGAGAACGGGGGGCTTAGAGCAGGCTCTTGAACCAGCTCACGGTGGCGCCGATGGTGACCAGGGCGCGCAGCTTCAGCAAAGCCAGGGTGTCGCCGGCTTCGGGAATGGCGGGGCCACAGCGGGGGTCGGAGCGTTGCAGGGCGCCGGTCATCTTGTGGTCGATGGGAATGGCTTCGCAGCCGTGGTCGGATTCGCAGATAAAGTCCCAGGTCTCGCGGGCCGGCACGTGGCAGGTGAAGCAGTTTTTGCCAAAGCGGTTGTTGACCTCGGCAAAGCCCCGCTTGCCGATCTTGGTGCCGTTTTCGTTGACCGACAGCTCAAAAAATTCCCAGTCGCCGGTGGCGGGGCTGAAGCCGGCCTCGCGCTTGACCATGGCCTCGGTGGGCACCAATTGCACGACCGAACCGACCGGGTAGATCGCGCCCTTGGGTGCATTGGCGGCGGTAACGGTGGACATCACATCACCCAGCAGGTTGTCGACATAGAAGTGGCGCACCTGGGCCATCTGGCGCATGCACTTGAAGCTGTTGTCATCGACCTTGACCAGGGCGGTGGCGGCGTCTGCCACCTGGCCGACGGCGACCAGGCCCAGGCTGAGCGCCATGGCGGTGGTAACCAGCCGCAGCTGCGAACCCAGCCTGCGGGCCAAGGTGCGCAAGCCGGTGGCGGGCCGTGGCGCGGTGTCTGGGGTTGGGTACATAGTGGTGGTCCTTTCGGGTTCAGGGGTTGGATGGGGCTGCGCTGGCATGCATGGCGCCGCGCAGTTTTTTGATCTGTTGGTTCAGCGCGACCAGCTCACCCAGCGACAGGCCGCTTTGGGCCAGCACACAGCCCGGAATGTGGGCAGCCTCGCGCTGCAGCTGTTGGCCCGCCGGGCTGAGCCACACGTGCACCCGGCGCTCGTCGGCGCTGGAGCGCCGACGCTCCAGCCAGCCGGCGGCTTCCATGCGTTTGAGCAGGGGAGTCAGCGTGCCGGAATCCAGGCTCAGGCGTTCGCCCAGCGTGGACACGGTGGGGCCATCCGTCTCCCAAAGCACCAGCAGCACCAGGTACTGCGGGTAGGTCAGACCCAGCGCGTCGAGCAGCGGCTTGTAGAGCTTGGTCATGGCCAGCGACGCGGAATACAGCGCGAAGCACACCTGGTTGTCCAGCAGCTGGGCCGGATTGGCGGGGGGCGTGGTGGAAAGTGTGGTTCGCATGGTTGAATTATAGCACACAATTAAATTGTGTGCAATTTAAATAAACATCTGTACGATGCAGGTACTTCGGGGCAAGGCAGCACAACATTCCGCGGAGACCAACCACATGGCTGAGGGGCAGTTTGACTACATCATCGTGGGCGGTGGCTCCGCCGGCTGCGTGCTGGCTGCTCGCCTGACCGAAAACCCCGGAATCAACGTGGCACTGCTGGAAGCGGGCGCGTCGGACAAGGGCGTGCTGATGCACTGCCCGGCGGGGCAGGCGGTGCTGATGAAGAATGGCGATGCCAACTGGCAGTTCGAGACCACGGAGCAGCCCGGACTCAACGGCCGCTGCGGCTACCAGCCGCGGGGCAAGGTGCTGGGGGGCTCCAGCGCGATCAACGCCATGGTCTACATCCGCGGCCAGCGTGCCGACTACGACCACTGGGCCGCGATGGGTAACCCGGGCTGGTCCTACGACGACCTGCTGCCCTATTTCAAACGAGCCGAGGACAACGCCCGGGGGGAAGACGACTTCCATGGCATCGAGGGCCCGCTGCATGTCATGGACCTGGCCAGCCCCAGTCGACTGGGGACCGTATTTCTGGAGGCAGCCCAGCAGGCAGGGTATTCGCCCAACCCGGACTTCAACGGCGCCAGCCAGGAGGGCGTGGGCCCGTACCAGGTCACACAGCGCAACGGCGAGCGCTGCAGTGCCGCCAAGGCCTACCTGACGCCAATCCACCGCCGCCCCAACATCCGCGTGTTTACCAGAGCCCACGCCACACGCATCCTGGTTGAGCACAAACGCGCAGTGGGTGTGGAGTTCGTGCGCGACGGCGAGACCATGCAACTGCGCTGCGCACGCGAAGTGCTGCTGTGCGCCGGCGCGCTGCAGTCACCGCAGATCCTGATGCTGTCTGGCATTGGCCCGCACAAACACCTGGTACGCAAAGGCATTGCCACCGTGCACGACCTGCCCGGCGTGGGGCAAAACCTGCATGACCACATCGGCGTCGCCCAGGTCATCAACGCGCCGCGCCTCACCGAAAGTTTTGGTCTGTCGCTGACGGGAGCCCTCAACGTAGCCCGGGGCCTGGTGGAGTGGCAGAAACACCGCACGGGCTTGCTGACCACCAACTTCGCCGAGGCTGGTGGCTTCATCAAAAGCCAGTCCTCGGAGCGCACGCCGGACCTGCAGTTGCACTTCGTCGTGGGCAAGATGCTGGACCATGGTCGCAGCACCGCGCTGGGTCATGGATTTTCGGGCCTCGTCAGTCTGTTGCGCCCGGCGAGCCGGGGCCTCGTGACGCTGCGCAGCAAGGACCCGTTTGAGCCGCCCTTGATCGACCCGAATTTTCTGGGTGTGCGCGACGACATGGAGCGCCTGGCGCGTGGCTTCCGAATCATGCGCGACCTGTTGCAGCAACCCGCACTGGCCCAGCTGGGCGGGCGTGAAACCAAGCACTCCGCGCAGGCCAGCAGCGACTTCCACATCGAGCAATTCCTGCGGGACAACGCCGACTCGCTGTACGACCCAGTGGGCACGTGCCGCATGGGCAAAAGCCTGATGGACGTGGTCGACCACAAGCTGCGGGTCTATGGCGTGCAGGGCCTGCGCGTGGTGGACGCCTCCATCATGCCGCGCATCGTCAGCGGCAACACCAATGCCCCCACCATCATGATTGCCGAGAAGGCGGCCGACCTGATCAAGGCCGCCGCGATGGAGGCCTGAGCGGTCCGCCGATGCGGCGTTTGCCGTCCTTAAGATCTTTTTAGCAAATTGTTAAGTATTGCGTAGCAAAACCGTAGGCAATATTTAGCAACGCCGCGCACGGCAAATTTCTAGACTTCTTTCCATGGTCACTGGCGCATGGGGCGCCACCAGGCCAGGCCCAAAACGGGCACCAAAAACCTGAAGAAAGAAGTACCGTGAAACACACTGCACAAGAAAACCAGGCGGTCGCGGCCGCCCACTCCACTCCCCGCTTTGACATGTATGCCGGCATCCACAAGGCGATGCGCGCCTTGATGGCCGACACGCTGATGGCTGTTGGGCGCATGGACCCGCAGGATCCGCAAGAGCTGGCCGCCGTGGGCGAGCGGGTGCTGGAACTGCTGGATTTTTGCAACTCCCATTTGGAGCACGAAAACAACTTTGTGCACACCGCCATCGAGGCACGCGCCCCAGGCGCCAGCGCACGCATTGCACACGAGCATGACGACCATGTCGCGAACATCGACAACCTGAAACGCAAGGTGGCCGCCTTATGTGCAAGCGAAGCAGGCTCAGCCGCAGCGCTGGCGCAGGACCTGTACCTGGCCCTGACCCTCTTCGTGGCCGAGAACTTCCAGCACATGCACATGGAAGAAACCGCGCATAACGCCGTGCTGTGGGCCCGTTATACCGATGCCGAGCTGATCGCCATCCACGATGCCTTGTTGGCATCGATTGCACCGGCCGAGATGATGTTTGCGCTGCGCTGGCTCGTACCCGCCATGAACCCCGCCGAACGGGCGGGCATGCTGGGCGACATGCAGGCCCATGCCCCAGCGCCGGCCTTTGCCGCGGCGCTGGCCGTCGTGCAGCCGCACCTGTCGCAGGCGGACTGGGCCAAGCTCAGCCGCGCCTTGGGTCTGCCCCCGGTGGCGGGTCTGGTCACCGCGTGAGCACGCAGCACAACGGAAAAGGGAGTCAGCAAATGGGATTCGATCGAAAACAGGTCTTGTGCGCGCTGTCCTATGCCCTGGCAGGCATGGGACTGGGCATCTACATGGCGGCATCGCAAAACCACGGGCAGCATGTGACCCATGCGCACATTCTGCTGGTGGGCTTCATCACCTCCTTGGTGTATGGCGTGGTCTACAAACTGTGGCTGCGGGCCGCACGGCCGGCGCTGGCCTGGGTGCAATTCCTGGCGCACCAGCTTGGCGTGCTGGCGATGTGCGCGGGGCTGTTTCTGCTGTACGGCGGCTTTGTGCCACCACCCCAGTTGGAGCCGATTCTGGGTTTCTCGTCGGTCGCGGTTTTGGTGGGGGCGGCGACCATGCTGTTCATGGTGTTTCGCGCCTATGACGAATGGGCATGAGACCAAGCCTTCTTCCTTCTTGTCCTTTTTGATTGAACCGATGAAACATCAAAATATGAAACAGAACTTTCGCACGGCCGCCGCCATAGGCGTCGCTGCGCTGTGCTCCGCCTTTGCCATGTCCGCCGCCCACGCGGTGCAGCCCGCCGTGTCCATGGGTGGCGACCATGCCCTGGTGCTGCGCGCCGACGGCACGGTCTGGGCCTGGGGCTATGGCGGCAGCGGGCAGCTCGGCCTGGGCAGCACCAGCACGCGCACGGCGCCTACCCAGATTCCCACGCTGCAGAATGTGGTGCAGGTGGTGGCGCGGGGCTCCTTCTCGATGGCACTCAAGGCCGACGGCACCGTCTGGGCCTGGGGTGACAACTCCGGTGGCCGCACCGGCGGCAACGGCACCAGCGTGCCGGTGCAGATCAATGGCCTGTCCAACATCGTCAGCATCAATGCCGGCACCGACATGGCAGCGGCCTTCGCTACGGACGCATCCGGGCGGGTGTATGCCTGGGGCAGCAACAGCAGCGCGCAACTGGGCACCGGCCAAGTCAGCGCGGGAGGCAACTATGTGCCCCGGCTGGTGGCCGGAGCAGAGGGTGCGGTGGCGGTGAGCGCATCGGACGCCGCGGTGCTGTCGCTGCGCCAGGACGGTAAGCTGTTGGCCTGGGGGCTGAACGGCAACCAGGCACTGGCACCCGTCGCCGGCAGCGCCACGGCGCCCGTCGTGATCAATGCCTTGCCCTCCGTGCAGGCTGTCGCATCGACCTCCATCAACATCGCGGGACAGTATTACGCGCTGAAGAACGACGGGTCCGTGGTGGCCTGGGGCCAGGCATCCACCAATGCCACCTTCTGCGGTCAGGCGGGTGTACGTACGTCGTCCTATGCACTGATCGATATCTCGCCCATCCAGGGCCTGGCGCGCATCAGCCAGATCGAACCGGGGGATGGTCATACCCTGTTCATCGACGCCGACGGCGCGCTCCATGCGTGCGGCACCAACAGCGCCGGTCAACTGGGCGACGGCACGCTCGTCAATCCCTCCACCGAAGCGCCCAAGATTGCGCAAGTCGCAGGCTTGCCGCCGGTGGTGGCCGCAGCCGCAGGCTCGGCCATTTCTGCAGCCATCGGGACGGACGGAAGTGTATGGGTGTGGGGCAGGGCCACCAATCTGGCCACCGGCGCAGCCAGCAAGTCCACCACGCCCGTGCGCGTGATGCAGGCCGCCGGAGTGCCATTTGACGCGGGCCGGGTGGGCGAAGCCAGCGGCATGTTTAGCGGATCGCAGACCGGCCCGCTGGGCATTGCCACAGTGGACGTCGCCGCAGCCGTGTCCACGCTGCACCGTGGCAAGACGGGCCGGGTCTACGTGGCAGCACAAACGGGATCGGGCCTGTTCTTCCTGGGCTCCAACGGCTGGGTGCCCTACACCACGATGGCTGCGATCCCGCCCTATCTGTCCGGAGCGCTGCCACGGTCGGTGCCGGTGCGCCTCGCTTCCAGTGAGAACCTCACGGGCCTGAAGGGCGTGCAACTGCTGGTGGGGTATGGTCTTGGCGACGATACGGCCGCCGTCACGGAAATGCTCCGCTCGGGCCGCTACCAGACCGTTCACACGCTGAACTGAGCGCGGTGCTGACAGGGGCGGGCGTCAGGAGGCTTCCTGCAACTCCAACGGGCGCTGCACCATCAACTGGAAGCGGCCACGCCCGGTCTTCTCGATGCGCACCAGCGGGCCGTGCTCCTTGAGCCGGCGCTGCAGCAGCAGCAGGCGTGCCTCCAGGTTGTCGGTCACGTCGGGCAGGCCCAGGTCGGGGTCCAGCCGCAGTTCGCGGTTGCTGAAGGCGGTGCGCCCCTGCTCGGTGTAGTTGCGCACCAGCTTCCAGAAGATGGCGCCCGCCACGCCCTTGATCAGGTAATCGTCGCCGATGAAGATGCTGTCGTTGGCGCGGTAGTGGCGCACTTGCAGGGCGGACCCGAGCGCCGGCGGTGCGGATGGCTCGGCGGCCACCGTCTCCTGGGGCTCACTGGCGGACTGCATCAGGTCGATGGCCGCGCCCAGATGACCGGCAATGGCCACCAGCATGTCCTCATCCTCAAAGCCAAACTGCATGTCGTGCGGGCTCTCCACGAACACCACGCCCAGCACGCGCGCGGCGGAGACGATGGGCACGGCCAACTGGCTGTGCGGCTCGCGCAGGCCGGGGTAGGGAATGTCCACGTCCAGAGCAAGGTCCGGCGTATTCGCCTGCAGGCTGCTGCGGATGGCGCTGCTGTACAGGTAGGCGGTCGTCATGTGCTGAATGCGCACCGGCGTGCGCTCGCGTGCGGCCACGCCAATCACGCCATGGCCCACGGCGATCTCCGAGCCCACGCCCGAGGTGGCGTAGCCGCAGCTGGCCACGGTGTACAGGCGTTGGTTCACCGGGTCCAGCATCAAGAGCATGGCGTGTTGCACGCCCATGAAGTCGGTCAGTGTGGCCAGCGTGGCGTTCAGCACTTCGTCCAGCGACGTGCAGCGTGACAAGCGTTCGCTGCAGCGGCGCACGGTATTGAGCATGCCGCAGCGCGGCGGCGGTGCCGGCAGTGGTGAGCCTTCCAGCGCCTCGATCTCCTGCACCGCATAGACGTCGGAGCCCCGTAGCATGAACACATTGGCCATGCCGGTGTGCGATGCAATGCCGGCCAGTTGGGCCTTCATGCTTTCAAACAGCGGGCCCTGTGTCTCGGTGCGCAAATACCGAATGTGCAGGCGAAAGAACTGCGCGGTTTGCGGATGCAGCACCAGCAGGCTGGCATGGGGGTTGGCCAGGATGTTGGCACGCGTCTTGTTGAAGAACTGGAACGACAGCGCCACATGGTCTTCATCGACAAAGCAGACCTGCGAGATGTAGGCCACATTGGGCGTGCCGTCGGCAGCGGCTGTGGCGATGACGGCCGGAATGAGGCCCTCCAGACAGGGGCGAATCTCGCCCAGAGTGGGCTTGTTCATGTGCCATCTCCAGCGCGCACCGCGTCCAATGGCGCGCCGGCCTTGGGCCCCGGTGTCTGGTCGAAGGCCTCGGCGGGCTCAAACTCCACGGCCACCACATCGGCGATGTCGTGGGCCAGCATGGCGCGCGTGAGGACCGGCGGAAAGCCGACCTCCGCGATTTCCGTTTCCATGGCGACCAGGTAGCGCGCCAGCACGGCCTGGTCCGTGGCATCCGTGTTGCGTGTGCGGGCCTGTAGGGACTTGAGCTGCAGGGCCCGGTTGCTGGCCGGATGCGTGAAGACGACCGCCACGCGCCCGCTGGCCGCGATGTCCTGCAGCAATTGGCGCGACTGCTTGCGCGACAGGTAGACGGTGGCAAAACGCCCATCGTCTGTGATCGAGCTGCCCATCGCCCGCATCATGCTGGGGCGCAGCGCCGCATCGCAAGAGCTCACGATGGTGGAGACGCCGCGTTGCACCATGGCAATCAGATCGGCGGACAGCACGGGGGCTGGTGGGGCACTCATACCCGAAACCGCTTGCGCGTCAGCGCCAGCGCCACCCAAAACGCCACCCCGGTATAGGCCAGCAAAACCAGTGCATGGCGTGCCACGTTGGCAGGCCACTGGTCCATGAACAGGGGTCGCACCAGTTGAACGGCGTTGCTCAGTGGCAGCCAGTCCGCCACCACGCGCACGGCCACTGGCAACTGCTCCAATGGAAAGAAAACACCGCTCAAAAACATCATCGGGGTCAGAAACAGCGTGAAGTAGTAGGTGAAAAAATCATAACCCTTGGCCAGTGCGTTGAAGATCAGCGCGATGCAGCTGAAGGTGATGCCCACGCCCAGCAGAATCGGCCAGGCCAGCAGCAGTTTTGGCGAATGGCTGATGCCCAGGGCCAGCATCACGCCCAGGATGGCGGTGACGGTGAACAGCGACTTGAAGGCCGCCCACAGCATCTCGGCCAGCACGATGTCGTCCAGGCCGACCGGCGCGTTCATGATGCCGTCCCAGGTTTTTTGCACATGCATGCGGCTGAAGGCCGAGTACAGCGCCTCGAACGAGGCCGCCTGCATGGCGCTCATGCAGATCGAGCCGCTGGCCAGAAACAGGATGTAGGGCACCTGCACCGGTCCGCTGGGACCGGCCACGGTGATCTGGCCCACCAGCGCGCCCATGCCGTAGCCAAACGCCACCAGCCACATCAGCGGTTCGGCAATATTGCCAACCAGGCTGGGAATGGCCAGCTTGCGCCACACCAGCAGGTTGCGCAGGAACACCGGCCAGAAGCGCAGTGACAGCTGCGGCGCCCGCCATACTGAAGCATTTGTGCCGCTAGTCCCCGTGGATGTTGATTGTGCTGCTACTGTATTCATAGTGGTCATGCCTCTTCCCGAATCTGCCGACCAGTGAGCTTGAGGAACAAATCCTCGAGATTGGCCGGGCGGTGCAGCGTGCGCAACTGGGGGTGGGCCTGCAGGGCCTGCAGCAGGGCGGCGGCATTGGCGGTGTAGAAGAATACGGTCTCGCCGCTGACCTCCACGCGCGCCGCCAACGCGCGCAACGGGCTTTCGGCGACGGCCAGCGCACCCACGCCAAACACCTCGACCACATCGGGCTCCAGGTGCTCGGCGATCAGGTTGCGGGGCGTGCCCTCGGCGATCTTCCTGCCATGGTCCAGCACCAGCAGGCGGTTGCACAGGCGTTCGGCCTCGTCCATGAAATGGGTGGTCAGCAGGATGGACTTGCCCTGGCCCAGCAGCAGTTGCAGGCGCTCCCACATCAGGTGGCGGGCCTGCGGGTCCAGCCCGGTGGTCGGCTCATCCAGCATCAGCAGTTTGGGGTCATTGACCAGGGCCCGGGCCAGCGACAGGCGCCTCTTCATGCCACCCGAGAGTTCGCCGGGGCGGGCGTTGGCCTTGGCGGACAGCGACGCAAATTCCAGCAACGCCGGAATGCGTTCGCGAATCTGCGCGTCGCGCATGCCGAAGTAACGGCCATAGACCAGCAGGTTCTCGGCGCAGGTGAAGTCGGGGTCCAGTGTGTCCATCTGGCTGACCACGCCCAGTTGCGCCTTGATGGCCAACGCGTCCCGGGGCATCTCCAGCCCCAAGGCGTGGACGCTGCCGCTGTCGGGCGCGGTCAACCCCAGGCACATGCGGATGGTGGTGGTCTTGCCGGCGCCGTTGGGGCCGATGACACCCAGGCACTCGCCGGGGCCGATCTCGAACGACAGGTCGTCGACCACGGTGGCGTCGCCGTAGCGCTTGCAGAGCTGATGAACCTGAAATAGGGGTGGCAGTGTAGTGGACACGGTTGCGGTTATTTTGGGAGCGGTTTGCGCAGTTTGCATGACGGCGAAAACCTGATTTGATGAAAACTCAGGCGAGGAAGGCTCCGTTAGTTGAGTTCGGGAAACCACGCGTAGCGCCGTTCGCCGAGATCTAACACCGCCAACCCGGCCTCGGCTCGTGGCAAGGTCAGCAGGGCCTCACCGTCAGGCGAGATCACGACGCTCTCGCCTGCGTGGCTGCCCTCTTCCGGGTAGTTCAGTGAGTTGGGCCAGTTGCTTTGCACTACGTAGGCCCGCGATTGCTTCGCGAGGGCTTGAGCCAATGGCAGGAAATTCACTTCAGCGGGGTCTGGCGGGTCAGCCGGGGGTCTGCCGACCAGGCTGGGCCAGAAGATCAGCTCAACCGCGGCGGCTGGTAACTGATGCTGGATGGACTCCAGATCTTCAACCTCACGACACAGAACGGAACTGCAGCGCACACCTTGCATGAGGGAACTGGGGCGGGTCTGCCCGGCTGTAAAGAATGTCATCTCGCTCTCTGTCAACCCGATCTTTGGCACGCTTGCACCAACGACACCGCGCTCGTCAATGTGAATATGGCAATTGAATATTTGCCCGTCATCGCCAAAGGTCGGCGCTCCGAGCGCCACTGCGATGGCGCGCTTGGCACAGGTCGTGCGAATCATGTCCATCGATGCCTGCACGAGGGCTGGCTGTGCCTGGGCACGTATTTGCCGGTGAAAACCGGTCACTGCCAATTCAGGGAAGACGCAAATGGCGGCGCCTTCGTCCGCCGCTCGGTGGATGGCGCGTTGAATGGCCGCTGTGTTTTCGTCGCCAGTCCAGCACATTTTGAGCTGCCCGATGGCAATACGGACGCCGGTGGCAATGGATGTCATTGGAACGCCACTTCGGAGAAGCTGCGCAGCTTGCGGCTGTGCAGCTGTTCGGAGCCCTGGGCGCGCAGCAGCTCCACGGCGCGCATGCCGATGCGCAGGTGCTGGTCGACCCGCTCGCGGTAGAAATGGTTGGCCATGCCGGGCAGCTTGATCTCGCCGTGCAGCGGCTTGTCGCTGACGCACAGCAGCGTGCCATACGGCACCCGGAAACGGAAGCCATTGGCGGCGATGGTTGCGCTCTCCATGTCCAGCGCCACGGCGCGGCTCTGGCTGAAGCGGCGCTGGGGCTGGTTGTCGGGCAGCAGCTCCCAGTTGCGGTTATCGGTGCTGGCCACGGTGCCGGTGCGCAGGATGCTTTTCAGCGCCGCCCCCTTGACCTGGGTGACATCGGCCACCGCCTGCTGGATCGCCACCTGGATCTCGGCCAGTGCCGGAATCGGCACCCACAGTGGCAGCTCTTCGTCCAGCACATGGTCCTCGCGCACATAGCCGTGGGCCAGTACATAGTCGCCCAGCTGCTGGCTGTTGCGCAGGCCGGCGCAGTGGCCCAGCATGATCCAGGCATGCGGGCGCAGCACGGCGATGTGGTCGGTGATGTTCTTGGCGTTGGCTGGGCCGACGCCGATGTTGACCATGGTGATGCCGGCGTTGTCGGCGCGCACCAGGTGGTAGGCAGGCATCTGCGGCAGGCGGGGCGGCTCCTTGCCCATCGCGTCCGCTGCTTCGGCGGCCAGGCCCACGCGGCGCGTGACGACGTTGCCGGGCTCGATGAACGCGATGTATTCGCTGGTCGGGTCCTGCATGGCGGCGTGGCCCATGGCGATGAACTCGTCGATATAGAACTGGTAGTTGGTGAACAGCACGAAATTCTGGAACGCGCGCGGTGAAGTCCCGGTGTAGTGGCGCAGCCGGTGCAGCGAGTAGTCCACGCGCGGGGCGGTGAACAGCGCCAGCGGCTCCGGCTCGCCGGCGCGGGGCTGGTAGGTGCCGTTGGCGATGCCGTCGTCCATGGCGGCCAGGTCGGGCAGGTCGAACACATCGCGCATCAGCGTGCGCCGCTGCGCCGTCATATTGCCTTCCACGTGGTCGTGCTCGGCGAATGAGAAGTGCACCGGGATCGGCTGCGAACTGGTGCCCACCTCCAGCTCCACGCCGTGGTTCTGCAGCAGCAGGTTGAACTGGTCCAGGTAGTAGTTGGCGTACAGGTCGGGGCGTGTCAGCGTGGTCTCAAAGCGCCCGGGGCCGGCCACAAAGCCGTAGCTCAGGCGCGCGCTCTCGGGGGTGATGGTCCGCGATACGGTGTCGGTGTGGATGCGCACCAGTGGGTAGCAGGCGCGCACACGGCCGGCGCTGTCGTCGCCCGCCACAAAGCGCTGCATGGCCTGGCGCAGATGGGCAATGCTGCCGTCGTAAATGCGGGTGACCTGTGCCAGGGCGGCGGCGGCGTCGGTGAATCGTTCGGGTGCAATAAAGGGGGGTAGGTGTGACATGCGTCTATTGTGCCGTGATGGACGTGGCGCCGAGAGTTGCGGAATAATAGGGCTATCGCGTTACTCTGCTTTCCCCGAAAACCCCCTAGTGCCTGATTTCAACGACTCACGCTTTGTCGAGACCGGCTTTCCCTCTTTGCAATGGGAGGAAGACGAATTGCCAACGCGTCCCTTGCCGCTGCACGAGCGCCCTCTGCAGGTGCGGGTCGACCACGAATTGGCCATCGTCGCCGCGCACCATGCGCGCATTGCGTTGGCCATCGAGAAGTTCTGGGGTCACCGCGACTGTGTGGAGTACCTGCAAAAGCTGATCATGAGCGGCGGCCACCAGGACGGCCAGACCCGGGTCGGGTTCAAGAGCGAGGTGCTGTCCGCACTGATCAATCTGGTGGCCTTGCACCAGAACGAGTGACGTAAGGCCCACACCCCGATGCGCAAGCTGTTGATAGCCGCCCTGGTGCTGGTCGCGTTGGGTGTAGCCGCGCTATTGGGCGCACCGGCCTTCCTGGACGGGCGGCTGAACACCGTCATCCACCCCGCGCCCTACACTGCCAGCGCCCAGGCCCGTGCCACCCACCAGACCCTGTTTGTGGCCGATCTGCACGACGATGCGCTGCTGTGGAACCGGGACCTGCTGCAGCGCTATGACAGGGGGCACTCCGATGTGCCGCGCCTGCTCGATGGCCGCGTGGCGGTGCAGGTCTTTGCCTCCGTCACCAAGACGCCCAAGGGCATCAACTACGAGCGCAACGGCGCCGATACCGACAGCATCACGCTGCTGGCCATGGTCCAGCGCTGGCCCGTGGCCACCTGGAGCAGCCTGTTGCAGCGCGCCCTGTACCACAGCGACAAGCTCAAACGCGCCGTGGCCGACAGCGAAGGCCGTCTGGTGCTGGTGCAAAGCCGCCAGGACATGGCCGCCTTTGTGCAGGCCTGGGCCCTGGACCCGCATCGGGTCGCCGCGGTGCTGGCTACTGAAGGGCTGCACCCGCTGGAAGGCCAACTGGACAACGTCGACCGGCTGTATGAAGCCGGTTTTCGCATCGCCGGCCTGACGCACTTTTTTGACAACGAGGTGGGGGGCTCCGCCCACGGCATCGACAAGGGCGGTCTGACCCCCTTTGGCCGCCAGGTGGTGGCGCGGCTGGAAGCCAAGGGCATGCTGATTGACTTGGCCCATGCCTCCAAACCGCTGATCGACGATGTGCTGGCCGTGGCCAGGCGGCCGGTACTGGTGTCGCACACCGGCGTGGCCGGCACCTGCCCGGGGGCCCGCAACCTGACGGACGATCACCTGAAACGCATTGCCGCCACCGGTGGCGTGGTGGGTATTGGCTATTGGGATGGTGCGCTCTGTGAGCCCTCGGTGCCCAACATTGTGCGGGCCATTCGCTACGCCGTTGACACGGTGGGTGTGGCCCACGTGGCCCTGGGCTCCGACTTCAACGGCGCCACCCGCACCCCCTTTGATGTGACCGGCTTGCCCCAGATCACCGAAGGATTGCTGGCGGCAGGGTTCAGCGCAGAGGATATTCGCGCCATCATGGGCGGCAATGTGCAACGCCTGCTGCTGCAGAGTCTTCCAGCCTCCTGATGCTCCAGCCCTCTAGAATACTGCGTATGCAGCTATCAATACAGTAGCAATTGAATGACCCACTCTACACCCACCACGCACCACCGGTTTGATGTCCTGATCGTTGGCAGCGGCCTGGCCGGCCTGTCGGCCGCGCTCCACCTGGCACCCACCCACCGGGTTGCCGTGCTCACCAAACGCGCCATGACGGACGGCTCCACTGCCTGGGCCCAGGGTGGCATTGCAGCCGTGCTGGCCGAGGGCGACAGCTTTGACGCCCATGTGCAGGACACGCTGGTAGCCGGTGCTGGCCTGTCGGACCCGGCGGCCACCCGCTTTGTGGTGGAGCATTCGCCCGAGAGCATTGCCTGGCTGCGCGAACTGGGTGTGCCGTTCTCGGAAGAAGACGGCCACCTGCACCTGACCCGCGAAGGCGGCCATAGCGCCCGGCGCATCGTCCACGTGACCGATGCCACGGGTGCGGCGGTGCAGAAGACGCTGATCGAGACGGTGCGCCGCACGCCCAACATCACGCTGTTCGAGAACCACACGCTGGTGGACCTGATCACCCGCAGCAAGTTGGGGCTGCCTGGATTTGGCGAGGGTGCGGCCAACAACCAGTGCCTGGGCCTGTACGCGCTGGACGAGTCCACCGACGAGGTGCACACCTTCAGCGCCCCGCATACCATACTGGCAACCGGCGGCGCCGGCAAGGTGTACCTGTACACCACCAACCCCGACACTGCCACCGGCGACGGCATTGCCGCCGCCTGGCGCGCCGGTTGCCGGGTCACGAACATGGAGTTCATCCAGTTCCACCCGACCTGTCTGTACCACCCGCATGCCAAGTCCTTCCTGATCTCGGAAGCCGTGCGCGGCGAGGGCGGGCGCCTGCTGCTGCCCCCATCGGCGGGGGGCACCCGCTTCATGCCCCAGCACGATGAGCGCGCCGAACTGGCGCCGCGCGATGTGGTGGCCCGCGCCATCGACTTTGAGATGAAGAAGGGCGGCTTTGACTGCGTCTACCTGGACATCTCGCACCAGCCCAAGGCCTTTCTGCTGGAGCACTTCCCCAATATTTATGCCCGTTGCCTGGAACTGGGCATCGACATCAGCAAGCAGCCCATTCCCGTGGTGCCGGCGGCCCACTACACCTGTGGTGGCATCCATACCGATCTGTCCGGCGCCACCGATATCGTCGGACTGCACGCCATTGGCGAGACCGCCTACACCGGACTGCACGGCGCCAACCGGCTGGCCAGCAACTCGCTGGTGGAGTGCATGGTGTTCGCCCGCGCGGCCGCCACCCACATTCTGGCCACGCCGCTGGCCGCGCCGCAGTCACTCCCGGCCTGGGACGACAGCCGCGTGACCGATGCCGACGAGGCGGTCGTGATCTCCCACAACTGGGACGAGCTGCGCCGCTTCATGTGGGACTACGTGGGCATCGTGCGCACCAACAAGCGGCTGGAGCGCGCCTCGCACCGCATTGCACTGCTGCAGGGCGAGATTCAGGAGTTCTACGCCCACTTCCACGTCACGCGCGACCTGCTGGAACTGCGCAACCTGGTGCAGGTGGCCGAGCTGATCGTGCGCTCGGCCCACGCCCGGCACGAGAGCCGCGGCCTGCACTTCAGCCGCGACTACCCCAAGCTGGCGGCCCACGCCACGCCCACGATTCTGATTCCCGACTAAGAGGTTCCGCATGCAAACACGCCTGGCCCGTGCGGACGTTGCGCCCGCATCCACCTGGAACCTGGACGATCTGTTTACGTCCCTCACCGCGTGGGAGGCCGAACTGCTGGCAGTGGACACCGCGTGCGACGCGGTTAGCTCCTGCCAGGGTCGGCTGGGGCAGGATGCGGCCACGCTGCTGGCCTGCCTCACGGCCGTGGAGGCGCTGCAACTAGGCTACATGCGCGTGGCCACTTTTGCCCATCTGCGCAACGCCCAGGACGGTACCGACCCTCAGCACCAGGCCGCCGTGGCGCGGGTGTCGGCGCTGGGGGCCCGGCTGGGCAGCAGCATCGCCTTCGTCGACTCGGAGATCCTGGCCCTGCCCGATGGCGTGGTGCAGCAGTTTCAGGCTACCGAGCCCGGCCTGGCGGTATTTAAAAACCAGTTGCAGGACCTGCTGGACGTGCGGCCGCACCGCCTGGGCGCCGATACCGAGCGCGTGCTGGCCTCGCTGGGCGAGGTGCTGGGCGCGCCCTACATGGTGTACAACCGCGCCAAGTCCAACGACATCCAGTTTGCGCCGTTCACCGACGCGGCCGGCACCACCTACGCCAACTCCATCAACGGTTTCGAGTCCAGTTTTGAATCCCACAGCGACACCAGCGTGCGCCGGGGCGCCTGGCAGTCGTTCAGCGCCGGGCTGAAGGCCTACAACCATACGTTTGCGGCCACCTTTGCGACCGAGGTCAACAAAAACGTCGTGATGGCACGCCTGCGCCACTACGCCAGCACCGAAGATTTTTTGTTGCAGCCGCACAAGATTCCCCGGCCGGTCTACACCAATATCCTGCAGGTCATCCAGACCGAACTGGCCCCGCACATGCGGCGCTATGCCCGGCTGCGCCAGCGCGTGCTGGGCCTGGACAAGCTGCTGTACTGCGACATCAAGGCGCCGCTGGACCCGGAGTTCAACCCGCGCGTGACGTATGACGAAGGCTGTGCGCTGATTCTGGACGCGCTGGCAGTCATGGGGCCGGAGTATTGCGACTTCGCCCGCACCGCCATGACCCAGCGCTGGGTGGACCGCGCCGACAACATCGGCAAATCCTCGGGCGCCTTTTGCGCGTCACCGTATGGTGTGCACCCCTACATCCTGATCACGTGGGCCGACACCATGCGCAACGTCTTCACGCTGGCGCATGAGCTGGGCCACGGCGGGCACTTTGGCCTGGCCATGCGACACCAGCGTTTTGTCAATACGCGCCCGGCCATGCCGTTTGTCGAGGCCCCAAGCATCATGAACGAGATGCTGCTGGCGCAGCACATCCTGGGTAAGAGCACCGACACACGCATGCGCCGCTCGGTCATCATGCAGGTGCTGGGCACCTACCACCACAATTTCGTGACCCACCTGCTGGAGGCCGAGTTGCAGCGCCAGGTCTATGCGCTGGCCGAGGCCGGCCAGTCCATCACCGCCGCGGTGCTGAACCAGTGCAAGGGCAACATCTTGTCGGCGTTCTGGGGCGACACGGTCGAGATCGACGACGGCGCCCGCATGACCTGGATGCGCCAGCCGCACTACTACATGGGCCTGTACCCCTACACCTATTCGGTCGGCCTGGTGGCCTCCACGGCCATGGCCAACCTGGTGCGCGACCAGGGTCCGCCCGCTGTTGAACGCTGGCTGCAGGTGCTCAAGGCCGGGG
>Ga0208514_100126_pt1 | contig 67748 bp, 50 predicted proteins | sample LakWasMet70_HOW9_2_FD_183900 | JGI IMG/M metagenome (GOLD analysis project Ga0208514, IMG submission 183900) | Freshwater sediment methanotrophic microbial communities from Lake Washington under simulated oxygen tension - Sediment Metagenome... | ecosystem: Environmental > Aquatic > Freshwater >...
CCTAGGTTTCAATCTCTTCACACCACGCACACCGGGTTTGCCGTACAGTCCCACCATGAACGCCCCGACCACCACCGCCGATACCCAGTTGCTACAAAAAGCAGAGCTACAAGCCAAGGTTGTACGAGGGCTAGAGGCCTGTTTGCCTTCAAGCTCCTTGCTGTGGAACCGCGAAGACACCACGCCCTATGAGTGCGATGGCCTGACTGCTTACCGCCAGCGCCCGCTGGTCGTGGCCCTGCCCGAGACCGAGGCCCAGGTGGCCGCCATCCTGAAAACCTGCTTTGCGATGGGCGTGCCGGTGGTGGCGCGTGGTGCCGGCACCGGACTCAGCGGCGGCGCCATGCCACATGCGCTGGGCATCACGCTGTCTTTGGCCCGCTTCAACAGGATTCTGAAAGTGGACAAACGCAGCCGCACGGCGGTTGTGCAGTGCGGCGTGCGCAACCTGGCCATCAGCGAGGCGGCATCGCCCTTGGGCCTGTACTACGCACCTGATCCCAGCAGCCAGATCGCCTGCACCATCGGCGGCAACGTGGCCGAGAACTCGGGCGGCGTGCACTGCCTCAAATACGGGCTGACGCTGCACAACGTGCTCAAGGTCCGCGGCTACACCATCGAAGGCGACCCCATCACCTTTGGCGGCGACGCGCTGGATGCGCCGGGCTATGACCTGCTGAGCCTGGTCGTGGGCAGCGAGGGCATGCTGGCCATCATCACCGAGGTGACCGTCAAGCTGGTGCCCAAGCCGCAACTGGCGCGTTGCATCATGGCCAGCTTTGACGACATCCGCAAGGCCGGTGACGCCGTGGCCGCCGTCATTGCCGCCGGCATCATTCCGGCAGGGCTGGAGATGATGGACAAGCCGATGACCGCGGCGGTGGAAGACTATGTGCACGCCGGCTACGACCTTGCTGCCTCCGCCATTCTGCTGTGCGAGAGCGACGGCACGCCCGAAGAGGTGGAAGAAGAAATCGGCCGCATGAGCGACGTGCTGCGCACCCATGGCGCTACCGCCATCGCGGTAAGCCAAAACGAAGCCGAGCGCCTGAAATTTTGGAGCGGCCGCAAGAACGCCTTCCCGGCCAGCGGCCGCATCAGCCCCGATTACATGTGCATGGACAGCACCATCCCGCGCAAGCGCCTCGCCGACATCCTGCTGGCCATCCAGGAGATGGAGAAAAAGTACCAACTGCGCTGCGCCAATGTGTTCCACGCTGGCGACGGCAACCTGCACCCGCTGATCCTGTTTGATGCGAATGACGCCGACCAGTTGCACCGCTGCGAGCTGTTTGGCGCCGAGATCCTGGAGACCAGCGTGGCCATGGGCGGCACCGTGACGGGCGAGCATGGCGTGGGCATCGAGAAGCTCAACAGCATGTGCGTGCAGTTTTCCGCTGAGGAGAATGCCCAGATGATGGGCATCAAGCTGGCCTTTGACACCAAGGGCCTGCTGAACCCCGGCAAAGTCATCCCGACCCTGCAACGCTGCGTGGAATACGGCAAAAAGCTGGTGCGCGGCGGGCAAATGGGCCACCCGGACCTGCCCCGCTTCTAAATCCTGGGCCTGTGTTTGTTTGACGTAAGTCAACAAACTGGCTGACCCACCGCCCATTCTTGAACTAGATCAAGATTGCGGGCAAGTCCACACTTGCCAACACCAGGGACGTCCATAGAATTGACTTTCATCAAGACCGCCAATGGCCTTGCAGGAGAAGTTCAATGCCGCACAGTAGTCCGCCCGAGACCCAAAAAAAGGAAGAGCTAAGAAGCTTTTTGTTCCTGACCGCCGTCATGGTTCCGGCCCTGTCCGTGATCGTGGTGGCCGGCTTTGGCTTCATCATCTGGATGAGCCAGCTCATCATGGGTCCGCCCCATTGAACGCCATGCGCACTATCCCTATTGCCGAAACCCACCCGGACGAGTGGCACGTTGCGGGCATCGTCGTGCAGGCACACCCCGAGCGCACCGACGAAATCACCCGCTTCATCACCTCCATCGCCGACGCTGAAGTCCATGCCACCGGCCCCACCGGAAAACTGGTGGTGACGCTGGAGGCCCCCACCAGCCGGGCCATTGCCGCCCACCTGGAAAGCATCCAAAAGACTGAAGGGGTGCTGGGCGCCACCCTGGTTTACCAACGCCACGCATCCGCCGCCGATCTAGACAAGGAGATATCGCCATGACCGTTACCCGCAGAAGTTTTCTTCGCAATTCCGCCGCCGTGGCTGCCGCTGGCGCCGCCGGGCTGGAATTGCCCGCCATGGCCGCCAACGTCGTCACCGACGCCGAACTGAGCAACCTGAATTGGTCCAAGGCGCCCTGCCGCTTTTGCGGCACCGGCTGCGGCATCATGGTCGGCGTGAAAGAGGGCAAGGTGGTAGCCACCCAGGGCGACCCACGCGCCGAGGTCAACCGCGGCCTGAACTGCGTCAAGGGCTACTTCCTGTCCAAGATCATGTACGGCCAGGATCGCCTGACCCAGCCGCTGTTGCGCATGAAGAACGGCGTGTACGACAAGAACGGCGAGTTCACGCCGGTGAGCTGGGACAAGGCCTTTGACACCATGGCCGAGAAGTTCAAGGCTGCACTCAAGGACAAAGGCCCCTCCGGCGTGGGCATGTTCGGCTCGGGCCAGTGGACCGTGTGGGAGGGCTATGCCGCCTCCAAGCTGTTCAAGGCGGGCTTTCGCACCAACAACATCGACCCCAACGCGCGCCACTGCATGGCGTCCGCTGTGGCCGGCTTCATGCGCACCTTTGGCATGGACGAGCCCATGGGCTGCTACGACGACATTGAGGCCACCGACGCCTTTGTGCTGTGGGGCTCCAACATGGCCGAGATGCATCCGGTGCTGTGGTCCCGCGTCACCGACCGCCGCCTGGGCGCCCCCAAGACCAAGGTGGCTGTGCTCTCCACCTTCGAGCACCGCAGCTTCGATCTGGCCGACATTGGCGCCGTGTTCACGCCGCAGACCGATCTGGCCATCCTGAACTACATCGCCCACTACATCATCAAGACCGGCCGGGTGAACAAGGACTTTGTCACCAAGCACACCAATTTCAAGCTGGGCAACGACGACATCGGCTACGGCCTGCGCCCCGAGCACGCGCTGCAAAAGGCGGCCAAGAACGCCGGCGCCGTCGGTGGTTCCAAGCCCATGACCTTCGACGAGTACGCCAAGTACGTGGCGCAGTACGACGCCGACAAGGTCAGCAAGCTCTCGGGTGTGCCCAAGGCCACGCTGGACAAGATCGCCGAGCTGTATGCCGACCCCAAGATCAAGGTGGTGTCGTTCTGGACCATGGGCTTCAACCAGCACACCCGTGGCGTCTGGGCCAATAACCTGGTCTACAACATCCACCTGCTGACCGGCAAGATTGCCACCCCCGGCAACAGCCCGTTCTCGCTGACCGGCCAGCCCTCGGCCTGCGGCACCGCGCGCGAGGTGGGCACCTTCTCGCACCGCCTGCCCGCCGACATGGTGGTGACCAATCCCCAGCACCGCGCCAAGGCCGAGCAGATCTGGAAGCTGCCCGAGGGCACCATCCCCGACAAGCCCGGCTACCACGCCGTGCTGCAAAACCGCATGCTCAAGGACGGCAAGCTCAACGCCTACTGGGTGCAGGTCAACAACAACATGCAGGCCGCCGCCAACATGATGCAGGAGGGCCTGCCGGGCTACCGCAATCCGGCCAACTTCATCGTCGTGTCGGACGCCTACCCCACCGTGACCACGCTGGCTGCCGACCTGATCCTGCCCACCGCCATGTGGGTCGAGAAGGAAGGCGCCTACGGCAATGCCGAGCGCCGCACCCAGTTCTGGCACCAATTGGTGGATGCCCCCGGAGAGTCCCGCTCCGACCTGTGGCAGCTGGTGGAGTTTTCCAAACGCTTCAAGATCGAAGAGGTGTGGCCGGCTGACCTGATCGCCAAGATGCCCTCCGTCAAGGGCAAGACCCTGTACGACGTGCTCTACCGCAACGGCAACGTGGACAAGTTCCCGCTGAGTCAGATGGACGCGGCCTACGCCAACCACGAGGCCAAGCACTTTGGCTTCTACCTGCAAAAGGGCCTGTTCGAGGAATACGCCGAGTTCGGCCGTGGCCATGGCCATGACCTCGCACCGTTCGACACCTACCACCAGACGCGCGGCCTGCGCTGGCCCGTGGTCGAAGGCAAGGAAACCCTGTGGCGCTACAAGGAAGGCACCGACCCGTATGTCAAGGCCGGCAAGGGCTACGAATTTTACGGTCACCCGGACGGCAAAGCTGTGATCTTTGCCCTGCCGTATGAGCCGGCAGCGGAATCGCCCGACAAGGAATACCCGTTCTGGCTGTCCACCGGCCGCGTGCTGGAACACTGGCACTCCGGCTCCATGACACGCCGGGTACCCGAGCTGTACCGCGCCGTGCCCAATGCCGTGTGCTTCATGCACCCCGAGGACGCCAAGGCCCTGGGCGTGCGCCGCGGCATGGAAATTGAAGTGGCCTCACGCCGGGGCGCCATGAAGACCCGGGTGGAAACCCGCGGGCGCAACAAGCCGCCCAGGGGCCTGGTGTTCGTGCCCTGGTTCGATGCCAGCCAGCTCGTCAACAAGGTCACGCTGGACGCCACCGATCCGATTTCCCTGCAAACGGACTTCAAGAAGTGCGCCGTCAAGATTACCAAGGTCTAACAGGAGACAGGACTATGAAAAACAGCACATCCCTGGCCGCGCGCCTGGCCCTGATGGTCGGCGCCACCCTGTTCGCCGTCCTGGCCCATGCTGCGCCCAACCTGCCGCTGGTGGACCCCATGCGCGGCGCCACCGCCCTGGACCAGGAAGCCAAGCCGCCCCTGATGCAGACCACCGAAAACAAGGACGTGCGCCGCGGCCGCGCCTACGCCCAGCAGCCGCCCACCATCCCCCACCAGACGGACGGCTACCAGGTGGACAAGAGCTTCAACAAATGCCTGAACTGCCACGCCCGCTCCAAGGCCGAGCAGACGCAGGCTATTCCCGTGAGCATCACGCACTACGTCGGCCGCGAAGGCATGCCCCTGGCATCGATTGCACCGGCACGGTATTTCTGTACCCAGTGCCATGTGACCCAGGTGGAAGCCAAGCCGCTGGTGGAAAACACCTTCACCGACGTGGACACGCTGCTCCCCGCCAAAGCGGGCGCCAAGAAGGCACACCAATAGACCAAGAGGCACGCAATGCTAGAACTACTCAAGCGCTACTGGGGGACCATCAACCGCCCCAGCGTGCATTTCAGTCTGGGCTTTTTGACCATTGGTGGCTTCATTGCCGGCGTGATCTTCTGGGGCAGCTTCAATACCGCCCTGGAAGCCGCCAACACCGAGGCGTTCTGCACCGGCTGCCACGAGATGCGCAACAACGTCTACCAGGAGTTGCAGAGCACCATCCACTTCAGCAACCGCAGCGGCGTGCGCGCCAAGTGCTCGGACTGCCACGTGCCGCACGACTGGACCAACAAGATCGCCCGCAAGATGCAGGCCTCCAAGGAGGTCTGGGGCAAGATCTTCGGCACCATCGACACCCGCGAGAAGTTTGAGGAGAACCGCCTGCGCCTGGCCCAGCACGAGTGGGAGCGGCTGAAATCCAACAACTCGCTGGAGTGCCGCAACTGCCACAACTACGATTCCATGGACTTCACCCGCCAGAGCCCCCGCGCCCAGGCCATGCACAGCAAGTACCTGGAGAGCAAGGAAAAGACCTGCATCGACTGCCACAAGGGCATCGCCCACCGGCTGCCGGATCTGCATGGGGCGGCATTGCCCTGAAGCCCCCCCGGCCAAGGGGCGCGATGTGAGACGTGGGGTCGCTGGCGATCAGCGGCCCAGCTCCTTCAGGTAGGCCGAGCGTGCCGCAACGGCGGTGTCAGTGAAGTCGGAAAACAAGCCGTCAATGCCCAAGCGGTAAAACTGCAGGTACTCGTTTTTCGGATCGCCTTTGTAGTCAAACGCCAGGCGCTTGGGCTCGTTGCGGAAGGTCCAGGTGTGCACCGTCAGGCCCACCTTGTGCGCATCAGCGATCAGGGTCGTGGCGGCCTGTGACGTGGTATCCATGTAGTTCACCGCGCCGTCGCCATTCACGTCGAGCATCTTTCCAGCTGCGTCAAACGTGCCCTTGACCGGGACGATGTAGGGCTTCCATGGGCCCACACCGTCGGCGTACTTCTTGATCTCGGCCAGACCGGCCGGTGTGAGCATGGAGTCAAACAGGGCCGTTTTGCCAGCCTTGGTCCAGTCGTAGGGACGATCAAACGGCGCCGCAAAGGTGACCTTGCCGGTCTTGAAGTCGTAGTCATCACCGTCCACCAGCTGCACCAGCCGAACCTGGGTCTTGGGTCGCAGGTATTGCAGGTTGGACACCTCAAACGACTGGATGATCACCGGCGAGTCCTTCTTGGTGTAGCCGTATTCGGTCAGGATCGCCAGCAGCCGGTCTTCCAGCTTGAGATTGGCATCCACGTGGTACGTCGGGTGCTTGGTCTCCGGGTACACACCAATGACGCGCCCCACCTTGACACCTTCGCTCTTGGCCACATTCAGCACTTCGCGCAGCGTTGGAATCTGGTATTTGCCGTTGTGCGACTGGTCGCGGTCGCTCAACGGCTGAATGGCCCGCAGCGTCTTGATTTCAGCCAGCGTGAAGTCCGTGGCAAACCAGCCGGTCTCGGCAACCCCATCGACCATGCGCGTGGTTTTGCGCGAGGCGAATTCGGGGTGGCTCGCCACATCGGTGGTCGCGGTGATATTGGGTTCGTGCCGGGCGATTAACTCGCCGTCTTTCGTGGCGACCAGATCGGGCTCAATGAAATCAGCTCCGTTCTGGATGGCCCGGGTGTAGCCCTCCAGCGTGTGATCCGGCAAGACACCGGCAGAACCACGGTGACCAATAACCAGCGGCTGGGCACCATCCAGGGTCTGAAACGGATATACGACGCCACCGCCGCCGCAGGCGGCCAGGACGGCGATGCTCAAACCAGTCAGGACCAGTGTGGTCGGGCGAGTCAGGGAGAAGACTTTCATGTCAATGCTTTCGATTGGGGGAAAGCAAAAACTGTAGGGTTGTTGTGTGAAACTTTGACGTCACTTTTGTGATGAAGCCAAGTCAACCGGTTCACATGGCGCTTGGGCCGCCTTTGTTCGGTAGCGCACCGACAATATGTCCGCCAACGGACAGACAGAAATCGCTGCTGAAAATACAGTAACAGGAGCAAGACTGCTATTGCTCGCACAATGGTGTGCGACCGGCCGTCAATATACATACTCAACTGAGCCAGATGCCATCCGAATTCACGATACTGCAGGTCGAAAATAATCGCGCGAACGCTGAGTTGGTCCAGCAGATCATGACCCGTCGCGTTGATCTCAAGCTCTTGACCGCTGCCAACGGAATTCAGGGAATTGAAATGGGAAGACGGCTTCAGCCGAGCCTGATTTTGATGGATTTCATGATGCCTCACATGAACGGAATTGAAGCCCTGGCCTTGTTGCGCGGGTGTTCAGAGACGTCGCATATCCCCGTGATCATCTTGTCATCCAATGCGTTCTCCGGCATTCAGGAGAAGTGCATGGCAGCCGGTGCATTTGCCTTTTTGACCAAGCCTTACAGGATCAACGACCTCCTGGCTTCGATTGATGCTGGTTTGAAAACCGTGACCGCAACGCGATCGCTGGTCAATCCGCGGTGACTTTCGGAACGAGACGCTCGTATTCGTCTTTGACCACTGCATAGCATTCGCAGACACGCGTTTCCAGACCCTCTCGATCCAGTACGGTGATGCGACCACGCGAGTATCGGATCAGTCCAGCCTCCTGCAGCTTGAGCGCGCATTCCGTGACACCCTGTCGGCGCACTCCCAGCATGTTGGCGATCAATTCCTGCGTCATGACGAGTTCCGGGCCAGGCAGGCGGTCCAGACTGAGCAATAGCCAGCGGCACAGCTGCTGGTCCAATGCATGGTGCCGATTGCACACCGCAGTTTGCGCCATTTGTGTCAACAGTGCCTGTGTATACCGCAGCAATACGTGCGTCACGGGGCCAAACAGGTCAAAGTCTTTTTTCAGGATTTTGGCTTCCAGCCGATAGCACGAACCAGCGCTTTGCACGACCGCGCTGCTGGGCGTTGAGTTGCCTCCCAAGAACAGAGAGACCCCGACGATACCTTCGCTGCCAATAACTGCGATTTCGGCCGCATCCCCATTCTTCATGACATACAGCAGGGAAACAATTCCCGACGTTGGAAAGTACACGTAATGCTCGACACCGCCAGCCTCGTACAGTACTTTGCCCAAGGGCAGCTGGATGTGTTCGAGGTCAGGCAACCAGCGCTTGATGATTTCGGCGGGCAGCGCGGCAAGCAAGCGGTTTGACTGTATTTCGCACGGGCTGCAAATTGGGGAGAGGTGACGCTCGGAGATGGGCATTGATGCGATTCATGGTCTGTGACCCGATGAATCTACGACTTTCACGGCCCCTTGTATGTTCGTCATTGCACATAGCCAGGGCGCGTATTCCGTTGCCTGGCCGTTTTGATCCCTGAATGCATCGGCCTGTTCAGCATAGGGGCCGGCTTACCCGATTTTCTCCAACGCCGCAGCCAGTTGTGCCACCGTGCGGTCCACGTTGTGCAGTTTCTCCAGCCCAAACAGCCCCACGCGGAAGGTGCTGAAGTCAGAGGGCTCGTCGCACTGCAAGGGCACACCCGCCGCCGTCTGCAGCCCTTGCGCCAGGAATTTCTTGCTGGACTGCACACCCGGATCTTCGGTGTAGCTGACCACGACACCCGGCGCCTTGAATCCCTCGGCGGCCACACTCGCAATGCCCTTGCTCTCGAACAGCGCACGCACCTTGGTGCCCAGCTCCATCTGCTCGGCGCGCACCTTCTCGAAGCCGTAGTTGCGCGTCTCTTGCATCACCTCGCGCAGGCGGGTCAGCGCATCCGTTGGCATGGTGGCGTGGTACATGTGGCCGCCGCCTTCATAGGCTTCCATGATCTGCAACCACTTTTTCAGGTCGCAGGCAAAGCTGGTGCTGGTGGTGCCGTCGATGGCAGCGCGGGCGCGTTCGCTGAGCATCACCATGGCGCAGCAGGGTGAGCCGCTCCAGCCTTTTTGCGGCGCGCTGACCAACACGTCCACACCGGTGGCCTGCATGTCCACCCACATCGCGCCGGAGGCAATGCAGTCCAGCACCATCAGGCCGCCCACGGCGTGCACGGCGTCGCTGACGGCGCGCAGGTAATCGTCGGGCAGGATCATGCCGGCGGCGGTTTCCACATGCGGCGCAAACACCACATCGGGCTTTTCGCGCGCGATCGTGGCCACCACCTCGTCAATGGGGCAGGGAATCCACGGTGCCTGTTTGCCGTCGCCGACGCGACGGGCCTTGAGCACGATGGAGGCGCTGGGAATGCGGCCCATGTCAAAAATCTGCGTCCAGCGGTAGCTGAACCAGCCGTTGCGGATGACCAGGGTTTTCTTGTCGGTGGCGAACTGGCGGGCCACGGCTTCCATGCCAAAGGTGCCGCTGCCGGGCACCAGCACGGCGGATTTGGCGTGGTAGACCTCTTTCAGAATGGCGGAGATGTCTTTCATCACGCCCTGGAAGCGCTGCGACATGTGGTTGAGCGCGCGGTCGGTATAAACCACCGAAAATTCGAGCAGGCCTTCGGGGTCGATATGGGGTAATAGTCCAGGCATGGCAGTCTTTTTAAGTGTTGAGAGAATGACTCGGTTTCAAAGCACACGGGCAGCTTAGCATGCACCCAAGCAGCACAGGCCCGTCGGTACAATGACCCGAACACAAATGTTGATACCCTACGCCGGGTCTTGCAACGCTCACAATGGGTGACATGAAACGTTTCGTTGGCGCCCTTCTGCTTTGCCTTGCTGCTGCGCTGTCCCCGGCTTGGGCCGACACGGGCCTTCGGCTCGGGGTACTGGCATTCCGCCCCAAGGCACAGGTGCTGCTGCAATGGCAGCCCCTGGCGGTCCATTTGCAGGCTGCGTTGGGGCGACCCGTCGCACTATCGGTATATGACCTCACCGAACTGGAAACCGCGGTCGCGGCCAATGCGGTCGATGTGGTATTGACCACCCCATCGCATTTCATCGCGCTCAAGCAGCGCCACGGCTTGTCCGCTCCGCTGGCCACCCAGATCACCCGTGCCGGGGGACGCGACCTGTCGGTTTTCGGTGGCGTGGCCTTCACCCGTGCCGACAGGGCCGACATCAACAAGCTGGCTGACCTGGTCGGCAAACGCATCGCCATCCCATCCATCGACTTCACTGGTGGCTACCAGATGCAAGCCTTCGAGATGCTGGAGTCCGGCCTGCCGCCGCCTGACCCGGCACGGTTGCTCACCACCGGCATGCCGCTGGACCTGACAGTGGAAGCCGTCCTGACGGGCCAGGCCGACGCCGGCTTCGTTCGCACCGGTATTCTGGAAGCTCTGGTGCAAGAGGGCAAGCTGGACCTGGCGCGCATCAAGATCATCCACCCGCTAGACGAGCCGCCGTTCCCCTTCATGCGCTCGACCCGGCTATACCCGGAATGGCCCGTGGTGGTCATGCCGCAGGTCGACGAAGGCCTGGCCCGCCAACTGGCGGTGGCCCTGCTGTCCTTGCCAGCGGACAGTGCGGCGGCCCATGCGGCGGGCATTGCAGGCTTCTCCATACCGGCCGATTACAACGGTGTCCAGACCATGATGCAGCGCCTGCGGGTGCCGCCGTTTGATGCTGCTCCCGACTTCACGTTGACCGACCTGTGGCGCCGGCACAGCGGATGGCTTATCGCCGTGATGGGGCTGCTGGCCCTGGCCTCGGCGGGCGTCGCGGCCAGCCTGGTGATCCAGAACAGCCGGGTGTTGCGCAGCCAGACCCGGTACCGTGCCGAAAGCCAGCGGGTCTCGGAAATCATCTGGGGCACCAACACCGGCACCTGGGAATGGAACGTACCCAGCGGGGAGGTCGTACTCAACGAGCGCTGGGCCGAGATCATGGGCTACACGCTGGCCGAGATCGCACCGGTCAATATCCACACCTGGATGCAGCGGGCCCACCCGGACGACCTGCGGCTCTCGGGTGAGATGGTGGAACGCTGCTTTCACAAGGACATCGAGAACTACACCTGCGAAATCCGCATGCGCCACAAGAACGGCGGCTGGGTCTGGTCGCTGAACCGCGGGCGCGTGGTGGAATGGGGTGCAGACGGCAAACCCCTGCGCATGTCCGGCACGCTGGCCGACATCACCGCACGCAAGCGCTCCGAACTGCGCCAGCAGCACCACAACCGCATTTTGGCCATGCTGGCGGAGAAGCAGTCGTTGTCCGCCGTTCTGCAGGCCATGGCCATCGACATGGAGGCCAACAGCCCCGGCGCGCGCTGCAGCATCGGGCTCAAGGACGACGAGGGGTACCAACCTCCGGCGCGCGAGAACAGTGGCGCCTGCTGGTTACAACCCATTGTGTCCAGTGACGGCCGGGTGCTGGGAACCATCGCCCTGTACTTCGGCCAGCCCCGCAGCCCGACACCGCAAGACCTGCAACTACTGGAAGACGAAGGCCGCCTTGCGGCCCTGGTCATCGAAACAACCCGCTCCGTGGCCAGCCTGCAACTGGCCGCCAGCGTGTTCACCCATGCCCGCGAGGGCATCATGATTGCCGACGCCAACGGCAACATCCTGGATGTCAACGACACATTCACCCTCATCACCGGTTACAGCCGCTCCGAGATCATCGGCCAGAATCCGCGCATCCTGCGCTCCGGCCGCCAGGACCCGGAGTTCTACCGCCTGATGTGGAAGACGCTGGCTGAGCGCGGCCACTGGTCTGGCGAGATCTGGAACCGCCGCAAGAGCGGTGAAATATATGCCGAGGCGCTGACCATCAGCGCCGTGCGCGACGCCACCGGAGGGGTCAGCAACTATGTCGCCCTGTTCACCGACATCACGTCCATCAAGGAGCACCAGCGGCAACTGGAGCACTTCGCCCACTTTGACGCCCTGACCGGCTTGCCCAACCGCGTGCTGCTGGCCGACCGCTTGCAGCAGGCCATCCTGCAGAGCCAGCGGCGTAACCAGTCTCTGGCCGTGCTCTACCTGGACCTGGACGGCTTCAAGGCCGTCAACGATGAGCAAGGGCACGGCGTTGGCGATGAACTGCTGATAGCCTTGGCCCAGCGCATGAAGGCCGCCCTGCGCGACGGCGACACGCTGGCCCGCATCGGCGGTGACGAGTTCGTTGCCGTGCTAGCCGATCTGCAACAGGCCCGGGACTGCGAGGCCGTAATCAACCGCCTGCTGCAGGCGGCGGCCGAACCGGTCGTCCTGGGCGACACCGTGCTTCAGGTATCGGCCAGCATCGGCGTGACCCAGTACCCACAGGATGCGTCGGACGCCGACCAGCTGATGCGCCATGCGGACCAGGCCATGTACATCGCCAAACTGGGTGGCAAGAACCGTTGCCACCATTTCGATGTGGCCCAGGATACCGCCGTCAAGACACGGCACGAGGACCTGGAACACATCCGCATGGCTCTGGACCAGGGCGAATTTGTGCTGTACTACCAGCCCAAGGTCAACATGAAGTCGGGGGATGTCATCGGAGCCGAGGCCCTGATCCGCTGGCGCCATCCGGAGCGCGGGCTGCTGCCGCCGGCCGCGTTCCTGCCGGTCATCGAAAACCACCCCATCAGCGTCGAGGTTGGTGAATGGGTCATAGACACCGCGCTGTCCCAGATGGACACCTGGATCGCACAGGGTCTGCGGTTTCCGGTCAGCGTGAATATCGGTGTGCGGCAACTGCAGCAAGGCGACTTTGTGTCCCGGCTCACCACCTTGCTGCTGGCCCACCCCAATGTGCCGCCACTGAGCCTGGAACTCGAAGTCCTGGAAACCAGTGCCATGGAGGACATAGGGCATGTGTCGGCCGTGATGCAGGCCTGCCGCGCCCTGGGTGTGGGCTTTGCGCTGGACGACTTTGGCACCGGCTACTCGTCGCTGACCTACCTGAAGCACCTGCCCGCCGAGCTGCTGAAGATCGACCAGAGCTTTGTGCGCGACATGCTGGACGACCCCGACGACCTGGCCATCGTGGAGAGCGTCATTGGCCTGGCCGCCGCCTTTCGGCGCAACGTCATTGCCGAAGGCGTGGAGACCGCTCCCCACGGCGATCTGCTGCTGACGCTGGGCTGCGAGCTGGCGCAGGGCTATGGCATCGCCCGCCCCATGCCGGGCACGGACATCCCCGCCTGGGTGCAGGGCTGGCGGCCCCACGCCAGCTGGACGGCCTGGCGCGACCGCTCACTGAGCCGGGACGACAAGGCCGTGGTCTTTGTGGAAGTCGGCCACCGGCACTGGCTGCGGTCGCTGGAGGCGTACTTTCAGGGCGAGCGCTCGGCACCGCCGTCCCTGGATGCCAGTGACTGCCACTTTGGCCGCTGGCAGCTTGCCGAAGGCCAGACCGGCTATGGCAAACACGCCGACTTCCCCGGCGTGGTCGCCCTGCACGACCAGATCCACACCCTGGCCCGGGATCTGGTGACACTGGCCCAAAGCGACCGGGCGCAGGCTCTGGCCGGTGTGGCCGAACTGCGCATGATGCTGGACGACCTGGCCGAACGCTTGCGGGACCTGGTACGTCCGCAAACGTCCTGGTAAGCGCCTGCCGTCCCCTTTTACCCGCCTTTCCGTTCTTACCAGGTGTCCACCATGGCCTGTGTGGCAGGCGGCCCCACCCGTCCCGCCTGCAAGCCGCGTGACAGCCAGGCCCGGGTCTCGGCCGGGTCAATCACCGCATCAATCTCCAGCGTGGTCGCCATGTGGATGGCGCTGCCCCTGTCGTACTGGTTTGCCACCAGCTTGTCATACAGCGCCTGGCGCTCGAGGCCTTCGGGCACCGCCTCCAGCTCCTTCTTGAAGCCCAGGCGCACCGCGCCCTCCAGCCCCATGGCGCCAAACTCACCCGTCGGCCAGGCCACCGTGAACAGCGGGGAGTGAAAGCCGCCCGCCGTCATGGCCATCGCCCCCAGGCCATAGCCCTTGCGCAGCACCACGCTCAGATACGGTACACGCAGGTGCGCGGCGGCAATGAAGAGGCGGCTGACATGGCGCACCTGGCCCGTAGCTTCGGTGTCCGGCCCGACCATAAAGCCGGGTGTGTCCACCAAGCTGACGATGGGCAAACCATGCGCATTGCACAGCTGCATAAAGCGCGCAGCCTTGTCGGCGGCATCGGCGTCGATGGCGCCCCCCAGGTGCAGCGGGTTGTTGGCCAGCAGGCCGACCGCACGGCCTTCGATGCGGGCCAGCGCGGTGTGGATGCCTTTGCCAAAACCCGTGCGCAGTTCCAGCAGCGAACCCACGTCGGCCAGGCCTTGCAACGCGGCGCGGGTGTCATAGACCCGCAAGCGGTTCTCCGGCACCACGTCGCGCAGGGCCAGGGCCGGTGGCGCGGTGAAGTCCGCTTGCGGCCCCTGGAAGAACGACAGGTAGTGGCGCGCCGCGGCCACGGCCTGGCCCTCATCGTCCACCAGAATGTCAATGACACCATTGCCGTGCTGCACCGTGGAGGGGCCAATCTGCTCGGGCTTGAACACGCCCAGGCCGCCGCCCTCCACCATGGCCGGTCCACCCATGCCGATGTTGCTGCCCCGGGTGGCGATGATGACGTCACTGCAGCCCAAGAGCGCCGCGTTGCCGGCAAAGCAGCGCCCGGCGACGATGCCCACCACCGGCACCTGGCCGTTGAGGCGGGCATAGCTGGCGAAGGTAGCCACATGCAGGCCGGCGACGATGGGCATGTCCACGTCCCCGGGGCGGCCGCCGCCACCTTCGGCAAACAGCACCACCGGCAGCTTGTTCTGCAGCGCCAGACCCAGCATGCGGTCGGTCTTCTGGTGGTTGCGCATGCCTTGCGTGCCGGCCAGCACCGTGGCGTCATACGACATGGCCACGACCTGGTGGCCGTTGACGCTGCCAATGCCGGTGACCATGCCGTCGGCCGGTGTGTTCTGCACCAGGTCTTCCTCGGAGCGGCGGCTGCGCTGGGCTGCCACCGCCAGCGCGCCGTATTCGATGAAGCTGCCGGGGTCGCACAGGTCGGCGATGTTCTCGCGCGCGCTGCGCAGGCCCTGGGCGTGGCGCTTGGCCATGGCCTCTGGACGGCTGACGTCTGCGGTGAAGGCCTGGCGCTCCAGCAGGCACTGCAGGTCCGGGCGCGGCGTGCCCTCCACGCCGGCGCTGGCAGCCACTGGTGCGGTCGCAGCGCTGACCTGGGTTGGCGCTGTAGCGGGCGTGGCTTCCGGCACGGAGTCCGTTTTGGCGGCAACACCATTGGCATTTTCAGCCTCTAGCCCTCGTGGAACCTCGACAACATGCTCTGAAATCAATAGCACTTCATCATCACCCACCAGATCGCCTGGGGCAAACAGCAGCTCCAGCACGCGGCCGTCGGCCAGCGCCCGGACCTCGTGCTCCATCTTCATGGCCTCCAGGATGACGACCACGTCGCCGGCATAGACCGTGTCGCCGGGCGCGACCAGCCATTGAACAATTTGCGCTTGCAGGGGGGAGCGGAGTTGGTGCATCGCGGCATTGTGCGACACGACCCACGGGACGGGCGTCAAGCGAGTGACACCCACGCGCCCGGCGGGACCAGCATCGCCAATTTGCTCCACAATCGCGGCATGCGACACATACCCCTCATCGAAATGACGCGCGGCGGGACCCTGGAAAACCAGCACTTTGGCTCGGTTGCCGTGGTCAACACACGAGGCCAATTGCGCGCCTTTGCCGGCGACCCACACTGGCTGACCTTTACCCGCTCCACGCTGAAGGCGCTGCAGGCCCTGCCGTTCCTGCAGGCCGGCGGCCCCCGGCACTTCGGCTTCACGCAGGACCACGTGGCGCTCCTGTGTGCCAGCCACAGCGGCGAGCCCATGCATGTGCAGGCCGCCCAGGAGATGCTGGAGCGCGCCGGGCAAACCTATAAGGTGCTGCGCTGCGGCTGCCACGTGCCCTACCACTTTGAAATCAGCGGAACGGCCCCCGGCCCTCAGGAAACCTTCGATGAACGCTACAACAACTGTAGCGGCAAGCACGCCGGCTTTGTCGCCTGGTGCGTGCAGCACGGCCACAGCCTGGCCAACTACGAGGCACCGGACCACCCCTTGCAGCAGGCCATCCGCCGCGATGTGGCCCTGGCCGTGGGCATGGATGCCAACGACCTGAAGCTGGGCATCGACGGCTGCTCGGCCCCCAACTACGCCATGCCTTTGTCAAAGCTCGCCACCGGCTATGCCCGGCTGGCCAGTGGCGCGCAGGACGGCGAATTCGGCGAAAGCTTTGCCACGCTGGCCGACGCCATGACGGCCCGCCCCGACATGGTCAGCGGCACCGGCCGCAATGACCGGGCCTTCATGCAGGCCGGTGGTGGCGACTGGGTCAGCAAGGTAGGCGCCGACGGCGTGCAGGTGGTGGGCAGCAAGAGCCGGGGTGAAGCCTTCGCGTTGAAGATCATCGACGCCAACAAGCCCGCCCTGTTTGCCGCCAGTGTCGAGGTCATGGAGCAGTTGGGCTGGCTCAACGACGTCCAGCGCGCGGCCTTGAAGCCCTGGCGCGCGCAAGCCATCATCAATGCCCGTGGCATCCCCGTCGGCGAACGCCGCGCCGCCTTCACATTGCAGACACCATGAACAACAAGATCAGCCTCATCGGCGCCCCCACCGACATTGGCGCGGGCAGCCGCGGTGCCAGCATGGGCCCCGAAGCCCTGCGCGTGGCCCACATTGCCTCCGTGCTGGCCGCACAGGGCCTGGACGTGCTGGATCGGGGCAACCTGGTCGGCCCCAACAACCCGTGGCTGCCGCCGGTGGACGGCTACCGCCACCTGGCCGAGGTCACGGCCTGGAACCAGTCCGTACACGACGCCGTCTACGCCGAGCTGGCCGACGGCCGCCTGCCCATCCTGCTCGGCGGCGACCACTGCCTGGGCATAGGCTCCATCAGCGCCGTGGCGCGCCACTGCCGCACGGTGGGAAAGAAGCTGCGCGTGCTGTGGCTGGACGCGCATGCCGACTTCAACACCAACACCCTGACGCCCAGCGGCAACATCCACGGCATGCCGGTGGCCTGCCTGTGCGGCCATGGCCCCCGGGCCCTGATTGAGATGAGCGGCCAGGTGCCGGCCCTTTCTCCCAAGTGGATACGCCAGATTGGCATCCGCAGCGTGGACGAAGGCGAAAAGCGCTTCGTCCACGAACAGGACCTGGAGGTGTTCGACATGCGCTATATCGACGAGATGGGCATGCGTGCCGCCGTCGAGCTGGCGCTGGCCCTGGTCGACCCCAACACCCATTTGCACGTGAGCTTTGACGTCGATTTTCTAGACCCCGTCATCGCGCCCGGCGTGGGCACCACGGTGCGGGGCGGCCCCAACTACCGCGAGGCCCAGCTGTGCATGGAGATGATTGCCGACACCGGCCACCTGGCCTCACTGGACGTGATGGAGCTCAACCCCGCGCTGGACGAACGCAACCGCACGGCCGAAGTGGCGGTGGACCTGATCGAATCGCTGTTTGGCAAAAGCACCCTGATGCGTAAATAGACGAGGGCCACACCGTGATGCTATGGATACTGATTGCGCTGACGCTTGCCCTGGCCATCTGGTTTGCCGGTGCCTGGTATGTGCGCGGCCCGGACCTGAGCCTGTTTGACAACGTCGGCCGTGACCAGCCACACCCCAGCCGGCAACGCTTTTCCAGCGGCGCCGCACAGAATGCCGAGCACCGCGCGGTGATCGCCACGCTGGGCGGCATTGCTGCCACGCTGAAGGGCACGCCGCACAGGCAGCATCTGGCCCTGCTGCGCCACTACATGGACAACCTGTTCGCCCACCGCACATTCGACGCGCAATTCATCCCGGTGGACGCCGGAGGTGTGGCCGCCGAATGGGTGCTGGCGCCCGGTGCCGACCCCACCCGCCGCACGCTGTATATCCACGGTGGCGCCTGGATGATGGGCAGCCCGCGCAGCCACCGCACCATCACCACCCGGTTTTCGGAGATCACCGGCGGCGCCGTACTGGCCATCGACTACCGGCTGATGCCCGAACACCCGCGAATGGCCGGTATCGACGACTGCCGCGTGGCTTACCGCTGGATGCTCGACCATGGTCCGCAGGGAGCCGAAGGAAACGCAACCAGCAGCGTGCCGGCCAGCGCGGTTTATGTGGCCGGCGACTCGGCCGGAGGCAACCTCACGCTGTCGCTGATTGCCTGGGTACGGGACCAGGGCCTGCGTGCCCCCGACGCTGCGGTGGCCCTGTCACCCGCCACCGATGGCACGCTGGGCAGCCCCAGCCTGCGCACCAACATTGCCACCGACGCGATGCTGGGCCCGCTGTTCGGACCACTGGCGCGGGTGCCGCGTTCGGCGCTGTTGTGGGTGGCCTGGCTGCGCCACCGCATCCGTCCCAACCACCCCGTGGTGTCGCCAGTCTTTGGTGACCTCTCCAACCTGCCCCCGGTGTTGATCCACGCCAGCGACCTGGAGATGCTCTTGGACGACAGCGTGCGCTACACCAACAAGGCCCGTGCGGCCGGCTCCCCCGTCAGGCTGCAGACCTGGAACCACATGGTGCACGTGTGGCACATCTTCGACCCCGACCTGACCGAGGCCCGCCAGGGCTTTGACGAGATCGCCAAGTTTCTGGCAAGCCACGCGCCAAGAGACTGAGCGACCTGCGCACGGCGGGCGGCGTGTTGGGGAGAGAGGTTATAAGCAAAACGGCCGCTAGCCCTCATGGAATATGCATAAGTAGCTATGCATTTTGTAGCGATCAACACCACGCAACGCAAGACTGGTGGGCCGGGTGTCGCCTCAAAGGCCCCATTCGTGGTTGCGGCAGAGTAGGCGGTCCCGCCAAAAAACCGCCCCACAAGAAATGACGGCAATGCCTACCCTGAACCGCCACCAAGGGGATCAAATTCCCAATGGACAATCTCGGTTACTTCTGTTCAGGGTAAAGAACGACCTGCACGTAGTTGTCACGCTTCAGGTAGCGCTGCGCGGCGGCTTGCAGATCGGCCGATGTGATGGCGGCAACCTGTTTCTCATAGTCGAGGATGGTGGCCGGGTCGGTTCCATACAGGGCCGCGGTTTGCAGGCGCCCCAGCCAATAGCCGTTCTCGCGCAGGTTTTTGCGGTGCGCCGTCAGCCAGTTCTGCTTGACCTTGGCCAGGTCCGATGCCTCCACGCCGCTGTCCTGGATTTTCTGAATCTCCCCCATCGCTGCGGCAATCACCTTCTCCACATTCTCGGGCGCACAGGGCAATGACAGGCCGAGCTGGTAGTGCGTATAGGGCGTGCGTGACAGGCCGCCGCGCATGCTGCCGCCGTAGATCAGTGTGAGCTTTTCCCGCAGCACGTCGATGATGCGCAGGTTGATGACCTCGACCAGCGCATTCAGGCGCAACTGCTCTTCTTCCGAGTAGGTGGCCGCGCCGGAGAAGGTGATGGAGACCACGCTCTTGGGCTCGGTGCCGCTGCGCACCTCCTTCTTCACCACACCGGTCACGGGGCGTATGCCCACATCGAGGTAGCGGGTCGCCACGTCGGGCGTTGGCAGACTGGCCAGGTAGCGGGCCAGCAGCGGCTTGATGGCATCCACCGTGAAGCTGCCGACAAAAACAAAGGTCAGGCCCTTGGCGCTGACAAAGCGGTCCCGGTAGATGGCAAGGATGCGCTCCAGGTTCAGCTGGTCAAAGTTCGCAGGACGCGGGGTCAGTTGCAGGCGCGGGTGGTCATTGAACAGCGTGGTCTGCGTCGCATCCAGAAAAACCGATTCGGGCCGTGCAATGGCATTCCTGGCGTTGTCCTGCGAGCGGGTCACAAAGGACTGGTACAGGTCGGCATCCTTGCGCGGCGGGCCGAACTTCAGCGTCAACAACTGCAGCATGGTCTCCAGGTCGGCGTTGCTGGACGAAGCACTGACGTAATCGTTGTAAAAGCCCAGCCCCGTGTTCACGGCCAGCACCTTGCCGGCCAGCATCTTCTGCAACTCGATGGGCGCAAAGTCGGCCACACCCATGGACGCAACGGCGTTGCTGGCATAGCCGGCATTGAACATGTCGGCCTGCCCAAACAGGGACTGCCCGCCAAAGCGATTGGCGCCCATGGTGATTTCATCGGCCTTGAAATCCGTGGGCTTGAGGATGACCCTGATGCCGTTGGACAGGTCCAGCTCGGTCAGGCCCAGCGCGGCGTTGTGGCGTTCGGCGACGATGCTTCCACCCGCTGGCAGGCGCGCCATCAGCGTGGTTGCCACGGTTTTTTCGTCCCTGGCGGTGACCGCGCGCTGTTCCGACTGGCTGACGCTGGCCAGCAGCTGCACCTCGGTTGGCGTGTTGCTGTCGGCCTTGTCGCTTCCCATGTAGACCACCAGTTTGGCGGATTTTTCCGGAATGATGCGCTGGGCAAAGCGGTTGACATCGGCCAGCGCGATCGTGGGCAGCAGTTCGCGCGCATAGATCAGTTCATTCTCGATGCCGGGAATGGTTTCCTGCTCCAGAAAGTTGCGCAGGTACTCGGACGCATAGCGGGCGGAGTCCGTCTTCTCGCGCTCGGCGTGCCCCTGCTCGACGCTGCGCAGCAGGTTCTTCTTGCTGCGCTCCAGCTCCAACGCGCTGAAGCCAAATTGCCGGGCGCGCTCGCTCTCCTGCACCAGCGCGTCCGCTGCGGGTCCGGCGCCCATGCGGCCCAGCAGGGCACTGGAATTGAACGACCGGTAGCCGGGCACCAGCTTGCTGGCGCCACTGCCGCCCCCGACAAAGGGCGGCGTGGCCTGCTGGGTCAGCTCCTGCATGCGCTGGCCCAGCATGGCGCCAAATAGCTGCTCCACCAGGGAATCGCGGTAGTCACCAATGGTCAGTACGGTTTTGGCCGGCTGCACCGGGTAGCGGATCAGCATGACGTTGTTGGTGGCTTCCTTGTCGGTCACCACCAGCGCCTCTGATTGGGTGCGTGCCGGGATTTCCGGATAGGTGCGCGCACGCTCGTTGGCGGGGTTCTGCAGCTTGCCAAAGTGGGACTCCACCAGAGCGCGTGCCTCAGCAGGCTCGATGTCGCCGACCACGACCACGGCCATCAGGTTGGGGCGGTACCAGTCTTTGTAAAAGCGCTTGATGGCGTCATGCTTGAACCCGTGGAGGCTGGCCTCGGTGCCGATGGGCAGGCGCTTGGCGTACTGCGAGCCGCTGAACAGCTTCGGTAGCAAGACCTTGTTCATGCGGTCCTGCGCGCCCTTGCCCAGGCGCAACTCTTCCAGCACGATGGCGCGTTCCAGGTCGATGTCGGCGTCGTTGAAGCTGACGCCCTGCGCCCAGTCTTCCAGCACCAGGAAACCCTTTTCAATATTGTCCCGGTTCTCCGTGGGGATGGGCAGGATGTAGACCGTCTCGTTAAAGCTGGTGTAGGCGTTGAGGTCGGCGCCGAACTTGAGCCCTATGGACTGCAGGTAGGAAATCAGCTCATGTTTCTTGAAGTGCGTGGAGCCGTTGAACGCCATGTGCTCGGTAAAGTGCGCCAGGCCCAGCTGATCCTCGTCTTCCAGGACGGAGCCGGCCTTGACCACCAGGCGCAGCTCCAGCCGCTTTTCGGGGCGGCTGTTTTTCTGGATGTAGTAGGTCAATCCATTGGCCAGTTTCCCGACCACGACCTGGGGACCCACGGGCAGCGGGTCCGACAGATTAAGCGCTGCCTGCGCCCCCCACAGGGTCAGCAGCAAAGCGGCTGCGGCACAGATATTTCGAAGAAGCGTTCGTGACATGGGTGATCCCGCAATTGCAACCGCGCGAGCTTAGCAGCCGACGCAGGGCAGCGGGTATATTTGCAGCAAACTGTCTGAGAAAACCATGCGTATACCCCCCTATTTGATTTTCGCCCTCGCCACCCTGCACGCCGGCGCGCAGGCCGACGTGGCCGAAGGCCTGGAGGCCCATTCCAAGCAGCGCTACACCGATGCGCGCAAAGAGCTGGCCGAGCCGGCCGAACAGGGCGACGCCGAGGCCATGGTCGTCATGGGCGAGATGCTGATGCGCGGCCAGGGCGGCGCACGCGACGAGCTCAAGGCCCGCGACTACATCCAGAAGGCACAGGCTGCCGGCTCGGTGCGCGCCACCTACACCCTGGGGCAGATGCACCTCACCGGCAACCTGGTCAACCGTGACGAAGCGCGTGGCGTGGCCCTGGTCAAACAGGCCGCCGAACTGCGCTACCCACAGGCCCAGGCGGCCCTGGGTTCCTGGATTTCGGCCGGCCTGTTTGGCATGGAGAAAAACGAGGCCACGGCCCTGGCCTGGTTCAAGGAGGCCGCGGCCCAAAACAATGCGACGGCCATGGGGTGGCTGGGCAGCTACTACGAGGAGGGCAAGGGCGGCCTGACGATGGACAAGCTGGTGGCGCTGGACTGGTACAAAAAGGGCGGTGAGCGCGCCTACCCCTATGCCATGGAATCCGCGGGCCGCATGTACGCGCTGGGACGGGGCGTCAGCGCCGACGGCAACGAGGCCCTGCGCTGGTTCAGGCGCGCGGTGGCGGCGGGCTATGTCTCAAGTTACAACTGGATCGCCAGCGTCTACGAGTTCGGGCGCGGCGGCGTCGCCAAATCACCCACACTGGCCTATGCCTGGTACGCCGCGGTGCCCTCCAATGCCTTTGCCGAGACACTGAAAAACGCCAATGAAGGCAAGGAGCGCGTGCAGAAGCTACTCAGCCCGGCCGACCTGGAGGAGGCCACCAAGCAGTCCAAGACCGTGGTCAGCCAGACCACCGCTGCCGAGTTGCTGGCAAAAATCAACAGTACACCGGCAACCCCCACCGTGCGCAAGGGCGTTTACGGCAGCGGGGTCGTCGTCAGCCGCCAGGGCGATATCGTGACCAACCAGCATGTGGTGCAGGGCTGCGAGAAGGTCCGCGTCCAACCCTTGGGGCTGGATGTCAAAGTGGTCGCCAAAGACGCCAAGAACGACCTGGCCCTGCTGCGCCTGGAGGGCGCCACGCTGCCACCAACAAAATTCCGCTCCGGCAAGGGCGTGCGCATGGGCGACGAGCTGGTCGTTGTCGGCTACCCGCTGAAGGGGATCCTGTCGTCGGGTGCGGTGGTCACCACCGGCATCGTGAATGCACTTACCGGGTTCAGCGATGACACCTCCGCCTTCCAGATGTCGGCCACGGTCCAGCCGGGCTCCAGCGGTGGCCCGATCTTTGACCACAACGGCTTGCTGGTCGGCATTGTGCGCGCCCGCATGTTGCCCAGCGGCCCAATTGCTGCGCAAAACGTCAACTTCGGCATCAACCAGGCCACGCTGGCCAGCTTTCTGGACGCCTACTCGGTGGACTACGCCGTCAATAGCGCGGCCAGCAAGACCATGAGCCTGGTCGACATCACGGCCATGGCACAGAAATCAACCGTCCAGGTGGAGTGCTACTGACGAGCCGGTATGCGTAGAATGCACCGACCCTTCTCCTCAAGCATGGATCGGCTGCTTTGATGCCACAAAAACGGCCCCCGTTCTCCCGCAGGTTCTGGCTTCCGGTGATCCTGATCGCGGCCGTGGCCGGCCTGTTCTGGGGCTACACCCTGCTGGAGGCTCGTGTCGACCGCGCCAATGAGCGGCGTTTCCAGTCGATCCTGCTGGCTGATGAATTGCGCCAGTCCTCGGATGATCTGACCCGCATGGTCCGCACCTTTGTGGCCACCGGGGACCCTGCCTACAAGCAATACTTCCAGGACATCCTGGACATTCGGGACGGCAAGCAGCCGCGACCCGAGGACTACCGGAATATTTACTGGGACACTGTAGTGGCCAACCGCGAGAGGCCACGCACCGGCAGCGAATCGGCCATCAGCCTGCTGGACCTGATGCGCCAGGCCGGGTTTACCGAAGAGGAATTCGAAAAGCTTGCCCAGGCCAAGGCCCACTCCGACGCACTCACACGCACTGAGCTTGACGCCATGGCGCTGATGGATGACAACAGCCCTTGGGCCAGTGCTGGTCGCGAACAGGCTATTGCGATGGTGCATGACAAGAACTACCACCAGACCAAGGCCCTGATCATGCAACCGATCGCCGAGGTCTACAGGCTGGTGGACGCGCGCACGCACCTGGAGGTCGAGCGCGCAAAGTCCCACGCCCTGTGGCTGCGGCTGGCGCTCATCGCCACCGGGCTGGGCCTGCTGGTGGTCTTGGTGCGCACCAGTTGGGCCATGCGCGAAGCGCTGGGGGGCACGGTCGATGCGGTCCACGCCAGCCTTGACCGACTGGGGCAAGGGGATTTTTCAACGCCTCTTGCAGTACCGCCCGGCATGGAAGGCAGTGTCATGGGCCGGCTCGCACAGACGCAAGCCAGCCTGCAACGCATGAACGCCGAACGCCGCCAGGCACAGGCCGCTCGGATGGAATCGCTGCGCGAGTCGCAGACGCTGATGGACGCCATCAACAAGTATTCCATCGTCTCGATCGCGGACCCGGCGGGCAACATCACTTTCGCCAACGAGCGGTTCTGCCAGATCAGCGGCTACAGCAACGAAGAACTGATAGGAAAGAACCACCGCGTCATCAAGTCCGACGCGCAACCCGAGGGCTTCTGGGCTGACGTGTGGAAGACCATTTCCAGCGGCTATGTCTGGCACGGCGAGGTGTGCAACCGGGCCAAGGACGGCTCACCCTACTGGGTGGACACGGTCATCGCACCGTACTTTGGCGAGCATGGCATCGAAAAGTACATATCCATCCGCACCGATATTTCTGCCAGCAAGCGCGCCCAGGAAGTACTGAACGCCGAACGGCAACGGCTCAACAACATCATCAGCGGCACCCGCGCAGGCACCTGGGAGTGGAACTGCCAGACCAACGAGGTACGGGTCAACACACGGTGGGCCGAGCTGATTGGCTACGCCCTGGATGAAGTCGGAACCGACCCCAACCGCCTGTGGCGCCTCTCAGTGCATCCGGACGACCTGGTCGTTGCGGACCAGAACCTGCGCGAGCACCTTGAGGGCCAACGCGACACCTATGAGGTCGAGGGCCGCATCCGCCACAAGAACGGCCAGTGGGGCTGGCAGCTCACCCGCGGTCGGCTGTTCACCCGCACGCCGGATGGCAGACCGGAGTGGATGTACGGGATCAACCTGGACATCACGGAAGCCAAGAGAGCCGAGGCGGCACTGAAGGAGTCCGCCGCGAGCCTGCGCGACAGTGCCAATTTTCTGGCCCGCGCGGGCCGCATTGCCGGCATCGGTCGCTGGCAATACGACCTGGCGAAGGGCACACTGGAGTGGTCGGACCAGACTTGCCATATCCACGATGTGGCCAAAGGCCATGCGCCGACGCTGGCTGAGTCGATTGCGTTCTTTGCGCCCGAGGCCCGCGCCGAAATCCAGACCGCGTTCGACAACGCCAGGAGAACCGGGAAACCGTGGGACCTGGAGCTGCCACTGATCACCGCCATGGCGCGGCGCATCTGGGTGCGTTGTGCCGCCGAAGCGGAGTACCGGGATGGCAAACGGGTGCGATTGGTGGGGATCTTTCAGGACATCACCCAGCGGCGCAAGCTGGAAGAAGAAATCCGCCAGAAGAATGTGCTGATGAAGAACATTCTGGCCAACATCCCTGTCGGCTTGAGCGTCATGGACAACAAACTCAATCTGGTCGAACACAACGAGCAGTTTCGCAGCCTGCTCGACTTCCCTGATTCGCTGTTCGAGCGGGACACAGTCACGTTTGAATCCATCATCCGCTTCAATGCCATGCGGGGCGAATATGGCGACGGTGACCACGAGACCATCATCCACAACATCGTGGAGCGTGCACGAACGGCACAAGCCCACCGATTCCAACGCCAGCGTGGCGATGGCCGAACCCTGGAGGTACGCGGCGCACCCATGCCCGATGGCGGGTTTGTCACCACCTACACCGACATTACCGAGCTGGCCCGCGCCACCGAGGCCGCCCAGGAAGCGTCTCGCTCCAAGAGCCAGTTTGTGGCCAACATGAGCCACGAAATCCGCACCCCCATGAATGCCATCCTGGGCATGCTGAAACTGCTGCGCAACACCGACCTGTCGTCCCGGCAACTGGACTATGCAGTCAAAGCCGAAGGGGCCGCCATATCCCTGCTCGGGCTGCTCAACGACGTTCTGGATTTTTCCAAAATGGAAGCCGGCAAGATGGGGCTCGATCCGCAGCCGTTCCGCGTGGACCGCCTGCTGCGGGACCTGTCGGTCATCCTGTCCGCCAACGTCGGCAACAAGCCTGTGGAGGTGCTGTTTGACGTGGACCCTGCCCTGCCGGATGTGCTGGTGGGCGACGCCATGCGACTGCAACAGGTATTGATCAACCTGGCGGGCAACGCCATCAAATTCACCAGCCAGGGTGAAGTGGTCGTAAAGCTCAAAGTCTTGTCCCATGCGGCCGACCAAACCACCGTGGAGATTTCGGTACGCGATAGCGGCATCGGCATAGCCCCCGAGAACCAGGAACGCATCTTTGACGGATTTTCACAGGCCGAAGCATCCACCACGCGCCGTTTCGGCGGCACTGGCCTGGGCCTCTCCATCTGCAAGCGGCTGGTTGAACTGATGGGCGGACAGTTGGAGCTGGACAGCGTGCTCGGCCAGGGCAGCACGTTTCACTTCGCACTGAACTTCCACAGTGCCAGCGAAATTGCGGGGGACACCGAACCCGCACCGCCACGCAAGCGGATGCAGATGACGGTGCTGGTGGTGGACGACAACCCCATGGCACTGGAGCTGACGGCAGCCATGGCCGGGGCATGGGGGTGGCAAGTCGATACCGCGGCATCCGGCCCCCAGGCACTGGCACTGGTGCGTGAACGGGCACGCGCATTGCAGCCGCCGTATGACGCGATTTTCGTGGACTGGCAGATGCCCGACATGGATGGCTGGGAAACCATTGACCGCATCCAGCAGCTCGGCGAACCGGCGCAGAGCGCTATCACCATCATGGTGACCGCGCATGGCCGTGACAAGCTTTCGCAACGCAGTGCCCAGGAGCAGGCCCGGCTGAATGCGTTTTTGGTCAAACCCATTACCGCCTCGGTGCTGTTTGACGCGGTTGTGGACGCCCGTGCGGGCTTGAGCAACTTGCGCGCGAAGCCCCGCACCCGTTCGGACAAGGCCGGTCGCCTGGAGGGCATGCGACTGCTGATCGTGGAAGACAACCCGATCAACCAGCAAGTCGCCCGGGAATTGCTGCGGGCTGAAGGCGCGCAGGTTGAGGTCGCCGGCAATGGGCAGCTGGGCGTGCAGGCAGTGGCCAATGCAACCGACCCGTTTCACGCAGTGCTGATGGACATTCAAATGCCTGTCATGGACGGCTACGAGGCCACAAAGGCCATTCGCCAGCAGCTGGGCCTGGCCAACCTGCCCATCATTGCCATGACCGCCAACGCCATGGCATCGGACCGCGATGCCTGTCTGCGCAGTGGCATGAACGACCACGTCGGCAAGCCATTTGACCTGCCCCATCTGGTAGGTGTCTTGCTGCAGCACACCCGAAGAAACCGCGCCGGCGTGGCGAAGGTGCCTGCACCGGGCGACGCGGCTGCGCCTCCCGAACTGCCTGCCGTCAACAGCGTCGACCCCGACGGCGCCATCGAACGCCTGGGGGGCAACACCCAGCTGTATGCCACCGTGCTGGAGTCGTACCTGCTGGAGCTACGCAGCCAGGCGGATCAGCTCGAGGCCCTGCTGGCTAGCGGGGACGCCACTGCGGCCGCGCGTTTGTTGCACACACTCAAAGGCTTGTCGGCCACGGTAGGCGCCACCTATATGTCGGCAATGTCCAAGTCCCTTGAAAGCGCCATCCAGGCCGGAGCTTCGGAACAGACCCTGACGCCTTTGCGTGCAAATTTTCGGGAGGCTGTTACCGGCACCCTGGCGACGATGACGCCCATGGCGCAGTCGTACGCGCCGTCGCCTTCGTCTCAGGGCACGCCCGCGGAGGTGCCTGCGCTGACCGTCGAAGAGACGGGCAGGGTCCTGCTGGGTCTTGGCGAGTTGAACGGGCTGCTAGCCAGCGCGGATCTGCGCGCGCTCGAGGTTCACGCCCGCATGCTCGACATCGGGGCACTGGCCGCGGTGGAGGCATTTGCGGAATTGACCCAGGCGATCAACCGCTTTGACTTCTCCGAGGCGGCTCTGCACTGCGAGCGCCTGATGCGCGCCCTGGATAGCACCTCCGTCGCCAAAGACTCATAGACAAATAGCCCGATAGCCCTCGTGTAATATGATGACAATGCTATTGTTTGGATAGCATTCAGCGGCGCAGCGCGCCAAAGGCTTCGAACTCCCAGCTGCGCATGGCCAGCAGCAAGGTGTAGCCTTGGCGGTCCTTGTCCTGCAGCTTCTGATCCGCCAGATGCTGCTGCGCAAAGTCCTGCGCCACGCGCTGCATGCGCTCCAGAAAGGACGGCGCCAGGCTTCGGCTGACCGAGCCATGCACCAGCAGCAGGCCCTCGCCGGCGCCATCAAATCCGCCGGAGAAATAGTCCAGCAAGGCGTTGTCGCGAAAGTAGTCCATCACCGGGCCGTGCGGCCGCCAGCGGAAGGCCTTGGCCAGCTTCAGCCGGTAGCGGTTCAGCGGGCGCAACTCGATGATGCCGATGCGGTCCAGCTGCGCCAGGTAGCCGATGCACTCGGCCTCGGTCAGGCGGTAAGCGGCGACGATCTGTTCCAGCGTCCACTGGCTGAGCACGCAGATCGCCACCAGCAGCAGTTTCTTGTCCGCCACCACGGCGCGCTCCTGCTCCGCCGTGAGCTGGGCCAACAACGGCTGGGCATCGGCCACGCGCCGCGCCAGATCGGCAAAGTCCAGCTTCAAGGCGCGGCAGATGGCGTCGATGCGCGACAGTGGCATATCGCCCTTGGCCAGCATGCGCTTGACGCTGGATTCGGCCAGGCCCAACGCCACGGCCAGGTCGGCGTAGCTCATGCGGGCGGATTTGAGTTCGCGCTTGAGCGCGAGAACGAGGTCGGCGGTGGTGCTCATAAGTATCGATTATTGATACCTAGCGTATTTTTGTACAGCCATGTATTGATTTTTGCGCAATCCGGAGCGGCTGTGCGCAACACACTGGCGGCTCCCCTACCCCGTTTGTCCCCAAGGAGCCTCTGATGCAACACCCTCTGAACCCCGCCGAGTCCGGCCTGCTGGCCGCCCTGCTGCTGGCCATCGCCACTGCTTGCCTGGGCCCGTCCGTGGCCCAGTTCGACCACTACCACGCCTTTGCCGACCAGCGCCACCTGCTGGGCTTGCCCTGCGCGCTGGACGTGCTGAGCAACCTGCCCTTTGCGCTGTTCGGTGGCTGGGGCCTGCTGCGCCTGCGCGCATCCGGTTCCGGCCAGCCCACCGGCGTACAGCGCGCACTGGCCACGCTGTTCTTTGCCGGACTGGTGCTGACCGCGCTGTGCTCAGCCTGGTACCACCTGCGCCCCGATGACGCGGGCCTGGCCATCGACCGGCTGGGCATGGTCAGTGCCTTTGCCGGCCTCCTTGGCCTGGCCGCGGTGGACCGCATCAGTGCGCGCGCCGGGCTGTGGACGGCTGGCGCCGTGCTGGCACTGGGACCGGTCGCGGTGCTCGTCTGGACCAGCAGCAGCAACCTGATGCCATGGGCTGTGCTGCAAGGCGGCGGCATGTTGCTGATCGTGCTGCTGGCGCTGCGCCAACCCGCAGCCGGCGCCTGGGGTCTGCCTCTATTGGCGGTCATTGCCTGGTACGTGCTGGCAAAGGCGCTGGAGCTGGGTGACCACGTGGTGTTTGACCTGACGCAGGGTCTGGTTTCCGGCCATACGCTGAAGCATGTAGCCGCAGCACTAGCCGCCTGGCCCGTCATTTCGCTCATGCACAATGGCGCCCAAGCCCGGCCTTGGCAGCACCGCGCAGTCCGTGCCTGAATCCAACAAAAAAATGAGAGGAAACACCGTGACGACCGAGACCCTGAGCCCCGCAGTAGCCCCCGTTGCCGACGCACACGGCCACGCGCACCCCAACCAGTTTGCACTGTTGCGCCAGCGCCGCTTCGCCCCGTTCTTCTGGACCCAGTTTGCCGGCGCGGCCAATGACAACCTGTTCAAGTTCGCCTTCACCGTGATGGTGACCTACCAGCTCAGCGTGGGCTGGCTGCCACCGGCCATGGCCGGCCTGGTGATTGGCGCGCTGTTCATCCTGCCGTTTCTGCTGTTCTCGGCGACCGCCGGCCAGCTGACCGACAAGTACGACAAGACGGTGATGATCCGCTTTGTGAAGAACCTGGAGATCGCCATCATGGCAATTGCCGCCTGGGGCTTTGTGACCGATCAGGTCGCCATCCTGCTGCTGTGCACCTTCCTGATGGGCGTGCACTCCACGCTGTTTGGGCCGGTGAAGTTTGCGCTGTTGCCCCAGGTACTGAATGAGCGCGAGCTGACCGGCGGCAACGGCATGGTGGAGATGGGCACCTTTGTCGCCATTTTGATGGGCAATGTGGTGGGCGGTCTGCTGGTGGCCATTCCCAACGTCGGCCACGAAACCGTGGCCGTGGCATGCGTTGCCATGGCCATCGTCGGCCGCGTGGTGGCGGGCTTTATCCCCAAGGCGCCAGCCACCGACCCGGGCCTGACCATCAACTGGAACCCCATTAGCGAGACCCTGCGCAACCTGAAGCTGGCGCATGGCAACCTGGTGGTGTTCCGCTCGCTGCTGGGCATCAGCTGGATGTGGTTCTTTGGCGCCGTGTTCCTGAGCCAGTTCCCCAGCCTGGCGAAAGAGGTGCTGCATGGCAACGAGCAGGTGGCATCCCTCCTGCTGGTGGTGTTCTCCATCGGCATCGGCACCGGCTCGCTGTTGTGCGAGGTCATGAGCCGCCGCCATGTGGAAATTGGGCTGGTGCCGCTGGGCGCCATTGGCATGAGCGTGTTTGCCGTGGACCTGTACTTTGCGTCCAGCGGCCTGCCGGCCTCCGAGGTCATGGGCCTGGGCGCCTTCATGGCGCAACCCGCGCACTGGCGCGTGATGGCCGATCTGGCGCTCTTGAGCCTGTTCGCCGGCCTGTACAGCGTGCCCATGTATGCGTTGATCCAGTTGCGCAGCCAGGCCACGCACCGCGCGCGCATCATCGCCGCCAACAACATCCTGAACGCGCTGTTCATGATCGGCAGCTCGGTCATTGCCGGTGCGCTGCTCAAGTCCGGCTTCACGATTCCGCAAATCTTCTTGTTCACCGGCCTGGCCAATGCGGTGGTGGCGTTCTACATCTTCATGCTGGTGCCGGAGTACCTGCTGCGCTTTGTGGCCTGGGTGCTGTCGCACTTCATCTACCGCTTCAAGGTGAACGGCGATGAGCACATCCCCACCACGGGCGCGGCCATTCTGGTGTGCAACCACGTGAGCTTCATCGACGCCGTGTTGCTGATGGCGGCCAGCCCCCGGCCTATCCGTTTCATCATGGACCATCAAATCTTCAAGGTGCCGGTGCTGGGATGGCTGTTCAAACTGGCCAAGGCCATTCCGATTGCGCCGCGCGCCCAAGACCCCGCCGCCTATGAAGCCGCCTTTGACGCGGCGGCCAAGGTGCTGGCCGAGGGCGACCTGCTGTGCATCTTCCCCGAAGGCGGCATCACCCGCGACGGCACGTTGCAAGAGTTCAAGGGCGGCATCATGAAGATCTTGGAGCGCACCACGCAGCAAGGCACGACCGTGCAGGTGGTGCCAATGGCGCTGACCAATCTGTGGGGCTCGTTCTTCAGCCGCGTGGAACAAGGCGGCGCCATGGTGCGACCGTTCCGCCGCGGCCTATTCAGCAGCGTGGGGCTGAATGTGGGCGTGGCCAGCGCACCGCAGGATGTGCAGCCGGAGACGCTGCGGGGGCGGGTGCAGCAGTTGCTGGGGGCTTAATGTGCTGGCTTCTGCCGCAAAGTGGCGTTAGGCAGCAACTGGGAAGGGGGGGGCGGATTCAGCCGGTCGATGCAACACACTAGAAACTGCGTAAGCAGAAGGAGTGGTGCAAGTTAAGCAAAGACAAAGGATTTATTACTCGGAAGATCAGAAAGCGCTGAAGTGGGAGCGGTGACCCGCCGTTATGGTGTGACAGTGAGGCGCAGGTGGGCAAGGGCACGCAAAATCCAGCCAGGCTCGATTGGGCGTGCAACCCGCACCAAGTGGCTAGGAAGCAGCGCCTACCGCCGGGCGCAAGCGTGGCACCCTGGCCTCGATGTGTTTTAACACCAGCGGCCAAATTTTCGCTTCCGCCACGCGCTGGAAAACACCAAAATGCCCTACCGTTTTCCGCCCTACCGCGCGAGGATGCAGGTGCAAGCGTTCGACCTGACCCGCACTCTGACCAAAGCACGCTGCCAATGCGTCCACCGCATCCACAGGACCAAAAGTTTTGTCGTCGTCAATGCTCCACAGCTGCATGTGACCCTGAAACTGGTCGGGCTGGTACCAACCGGCGCACGCCGGGTCATCGCGAAAGTATCCTGGCGACATGCCCCAGCGAGACCAGTCCATGGCCGCGGCCCCGGGCAGCGCCTCGCCACCGCCCAGCGCCCAGCCCGGCAGCCTGCCGGTCAGGCGTACACACAGCGGGACCCAGCGCCCAAAGAACACGCGGGTCACCTGGCGGTGCCATCCGCGCGGCCACAGTTTCCAGTATCCGAACTGCGACCCCAGGGTAATGACCGCGTTGATGTGCTCAAGCCCCTGCACCAGCGGTAATCCATTGCCTCCCAAGGAGTGCCCGACCCACAGCACGGGCAAGTGCTGGTCGCTTTGGGTGCTACGCGCCTTCGCACAGGCCAGCGCCCCCGAGAGGTCGTGGCGCACCCACTCACGCATGCCGGTGCGCCCACTGGCGCTGTTGCGCTTTCCCATTCCACGGTAGTCAAAGCACAACACGGCATAGCCACGGGCGGCCAGCCAGCGGGCAAAGGCGTGGTAGTAGCGCTGCGGAACACCGGTGGCGGGAGCCATGACCGCCACTGCGTGGGCGGGACGGTGCTGCGGCACAAACCAGTGCCCGTGCAGAGGGTGACCATCTGTGGCAGCAAATTGCACCGCGCCCATGCCGACTGCCGCGTCCTGCGGGTCGGGTTCGTCCTGGAATGGCAGATGGGCGTGCAGGTGTGCTTGGTCGGGGGATTCCAACGTAGTCCTCACATACGTGGCAGGGGCAGCAGCGGTGGACAAGGCAAAGGACATAGCGTCTCCAAACAGGTGGTTCATGAAGCTGCATGGTAGATTTGTACCAAATTGTTGAATAGATCCAATTTTCGAGTCACACTGTTTACATGAACTCACCAAAAGACGCACCTGCCTTGTCCGCAACCCGATTGCATCGCCATCGCGAGACCTCGACATTGGATGCCAACGCGCTGGAGTTGTTTGCCCGGGTGGTCGCCGCCGGCAGCTTTTCACGGGCAGCCCGCCAGCTGGGGCTGACGCGTGCGGCCGTCAGCCGCCGCGTAGCCGCCATGGAGCAGCTAGTCGGCCAGACGCTGCTGGCACGCACCACCCGCTCGCTAGGGTTGACCGAGGCTGGGCGCGCGCTGGCTGCGCGGGCCCAGGTCGTGCACGAAGCCGCGGACGCGGCACGCATGGCGTTGCGAAAGGAGGGCGATGCCCTGCAGGGGCGGCTGCGCATCACCAGCATGCGCGCCTTCGGCTACAGCGTGTTATTGCCTTTGCTGGCCGAGTTCGGTCGCACGCACCCGGGTGTGGCCATGGAGTTGATGTTCACCGAGCGGCGGGTAGACCTGGTTCGCGAGGGGGTGGATGTGGCCTTTCGTATTACCCGAAAGCCCCCTGAGGACTGCGTGGCTCAGCCCGTGCTGCGCTATCGCATTGGTGCGTATGGCAGCACGGCGTCGCCGCTGAAGAGTCCGCAGGCGTTGCAGCAATGGCCTTTGCTCATGCTGGAGGGCGGTGCGCAAAGCTGGCTGCTGCAGTGGCATAGCCGCAGCGGCGATGCCCGCGAAACCGTGGAGCTGCAGCCCCACATCAGCGCCGACAGCCTCGAAGCCCTGGTAGCGCTGGCGCGGCATGGCCAAGGGGTTGTGTTGGCACCCGACTTTTGCGTGCAGGAGGACGTCGCGGCGGGACGTTTGCACAACATGCTGCCCGACTGGCACCTGCCCATTGCTGAAGGCGACTGCGTTCAGGCACTGACCTTGCCAGTACACACCGCAGGTGCCAACGCACGCGCCCTGGTGCGCCTGGTGGCGCAGCGGCTTGAGCATACCCGTCGCGCCTAATTCCAATTCCGATTGTGTCGGCCGATGAGCAGCCCCTGCGTGGGCGGCAGCAGGCGGCGTCACACCTCAGCAATCACACTTTCCCCCGCCAATCTGTGCGCCAGCGAGCGTTGTCATTGCCCGCTGGGATTCGAGTATCTTGGAGCTGGAAGCTGAAATATGTCTACGGAAGCGGGTGAAGTCCACATTACCAAACAGCGCTTTCTTCCTACAACCAAAAGTCAATGCATCGACGCCAGCAGCGCCGCATTCCCCCCCGCCGCCGTGGTGTTCACGGTGATGGTCTGCTCGGCGCAGAAGCGGTACAAGTAGTGTGGACCGCCGGCCTTGGGGCCGGTGCCGCTCAGGCCCTCGCCGCCAAAGGGCTGCACGCCGACCACGGCGCCGATCATGTTGCGGTTGATGTAGACATTGCCGATGTGCGCGGCGTGGGCCAGCGCCTGGGCGCGGCTGTCGATGCGGGTCTGGAGCCCTAAGGTCAGGCCGTAGCCCAGGGCGTTGACCTGTGCGATGACATCGGCGGGCTCGCCGCCCCAGCGCACCACCTGCAGCACCGGGCCGAAGATTTCGGCCTTGACGTCGGCGATGCGGGCCACCTCGAAGGCGTGCGGGGCGATCAAGTTGGCTACTGTTTTGCTAGCTACCATCGTAGATTCTGCGGGGGCTATCAGCACTTTTGACTCGACCTTGAGGCGCTGGATGTGGCGGTAGATGCCTTCGAAGGCTTCGGCGTCAATGACCGGCCCCACATCGGTGGCGATGTCGGCCGTGTCGCCGACCACCAGTTCCTTCGCGGCGCCTTGCAGCATTTCGATGACGCCATCGGCGATGGCCTCGTGCACGCACAGCAGGCGCAGCGCGGAGCAGCGCTGGCCGGCCGAGCGGAAGGCGCTTTGCACCACGGCATCGACCACCTGCTCGGGCAGCGCGCTGCTGTCCACCAGCATGGCGTTGATGCCACCGGTCTCGGCGATCAGCGGGACGATGGCGCCGTCCTTGGCAGCCAGTGCGCGGTTGATGATCTTGGCAACCTGGGTGGAGCCGGTGAACACCACACCGGCCACGCCGGGCTGTGCCACCAGCGCTGCGCCCACGGTTTCGCCGGCGCCGTGCGCCAGCTGCAATGCGTCGACGGGCACACCGGCGGCGTGCAGCAGTTGCACCGCCACCAGGGCCACGCCGGGTGTCTGCTCGGCCGGCTTGGCCAGCACGGTGTTGCCGGTGGCAAGGGCCGCGGCGACTTGACCGACAAAGATGGCCAGCGGGAAATTCCACGGGCTGATGCAGACCCAGACGCCACGCGCGGTCAGCGACAGCGTGTTGGACTCGCCGGTCACGCCAAAGCTGTGGCCGGCCAGCGCTGGCGGCAGGTGATGGATCTGCGGTTGCGGCAGGGGTTGCATGATGCGCTGGGCCTCATCGGCGTAGTAGCGCAAAAAGTCGACGGCTTCACGCACCTCGCTCACCGCGTCGCCCCAGGTCTTGTGCGCTTCTTTCACCAGCAGGGCGCAGAACATGGGCGTCTGCTCCAGCATGGTGTCGGCGGCGCGGCGCAGGATGGCGGCGCGCTCGGCCACCGGTGTGCGACTCCAGCCCTTTTGGGCGGCGGCGCACGTGGCAAACACGTCGGCGGTGCGGCGCGGATCGAACTCGGGCACCACGGGTACCGGTGTCGTCGCCAGCGCGGCCAGCAGCGGGGAGCGGTGTGTGGGCACGGTCAGGTCCAGGCCCGTGCTGTTTTTGCGCGCGCCGGGGTGCGTGCCAAACAGGTCGGGCGGCAGCGGCAGGCTGGAGTGTGGCTCCAGGCGCAGCGGGGATGTCAACAGGTCCTGCATATCCACTGTGGGGTCGGCCATCTGGTGCACAAAGGAGGAGTTGGCGCCGTTCTCCAGCAGGCGGCGCACCAGGTAGGCCAGCAGGTCGCGGTGCGCACCCACGGGCGCATAGACGCGGCACGCCACCAGGGGGTTCTTCAGCACCTCGCGGTACACGCCCTCGCCCATGCCATGCAGGCGCTGCAGCTCAAACGGCGCCCCAGTGCGCGCGGCCATTTGCAGGATGGCGGCGATGGTGGCGGCGTTGTGCGTGGCGAACTGGGGATAAATAGCGTCCGGCACGTCGAGCAGCGCACGGGCACAGGACAGATAGGACACGTCGGTGTGGTGCTTGTGCGTGAACACCGGATAGTGCGGCAGGCCCAGCTCCTGGGCGCGCTTGATCTCGGCATCCCAATACGCGCCCTTGACCAGGCGGCACATCAGTCGCACCTGGTAGCGGCGCGCCAGCGCGGTGACGCTCTCGATGAGTTCGAGTGAGCGCGTCTGGTAGGTCTGCATGGCCATGCCAAAGCCGCGCCACTGCGGGCACTCGGCCGCCACCTTGGCGACCAACGCCTCCAGCACTTCCAGCGTCAATTCCTGGCGCTCCACCTCTTCGGCATCGATGGTCAGGTTGATGTTGGCGCGGGCGGCGTGCTGGCACAGGCTCCAGACGCGCGGCACCAGCTCGGCCATGATGCGCTCGCTGTGCGCATCCTCAAAGCGTGGGTGCAAGGCGCTGAGCTTGATCGATATACCGTCATTCTGCTCGATAGCCCTCGTGGAATCTACATGGGTAGCTATGGATTCAATAGCATCCGTGTAGCTCTTCAGATAACGCTGCGCGTCTGCTTCGGTGCGGGCGCCCTCGCCCAGCATGTCATAGGAGTAGCGCAGCGATGTCTTCTTACGGGCGGCATCGGCCTCGTGCTGCGCCTCTTTCATGGTCTGACCCAGCACGAACTGCCGACCCAGCAATTGCACGGCGCGTAGCGTGGCGGCCACCACGGTCCTGGCGCCGAGCTTGGCCATCAGGCCGGGTTCGTTCTGTGGGCCATTGCCGGTCTGGGGGTCGGGCAGGAAATACTTGGACATTGAGATCGCGGTGCTCGACAGACGCGACAGCACCTTGTCGCCGCTGCCATCAAAGTCGGCACGTCCCAGCTGGTCGGCGGTGAGCGCAATCGCAGTTTCGGCATCGGGCACGCGCAGCAGGGCTTCGGCCAGGCGCATCAGGGCCAGGCCTTCGGCGCTGGAGATTGGGTATTCCTTGAGCAGGCTTTCCATCGCCCAGAACGGCGGCGGGTTGTCGCGCACGGCCTGCACCCAGGGCGTGGCGGCGCGCGCCGCGGCGGCCCAGTCCAGCGCCTGACTGACGCTTTGCAGGTGGCGGGCCACCACTTCGGCCTCGGGGCGGTAGGGGAAGGGCAGGCGTTGGGCGACGGGCATGGTGGGGTCTCCGAGGTATTCTGTAGATAAGTCGCTATATTCTTCTATCTTTAAGTTAATTTTTCACTAAAATTTGATGGTTTTATAGCTGCTTGTTTTCCCCCACTCTCCCCCAACCCCTCTCGCCCCGCCGGGCGAAAGGGGAGCTCAACAGCCGATTTGACTGTGTCGCGCCGGCTACGGAATTACTGGGGTGAGGTTGCGGTACGTGTTGGTTCGTAGAGGCTTTCAGAGTAGCGGTCGTAGTAAACGGCTCCGTCGGTGTACCGCCCAAGCTGGCGGCTGCGCCTGCCAGCCAGCTCCCGGCAAGTGCGCCACGAAGCCTCTACGACCGCTACCAGAGAAGCCGTGGTGAACAGACACGGTGGCAGCGCCTCGCCAGTAATTCCGTAGCCGGCGCGCTGACACCAAATCGGCTGTTGAGCTCCCCTCTCGCCGGGCGGGGCGAGAGGGGTTGGGGGAGAGTGGGGACACAAAAGCAACGAAAGAAGAATAGAAAAGAGAAGAGATGGAATCCGAACTAGACCGCATAGACCTCAAAATCCTCACCTGCCTGCAAGCAGACGGCCGCATCTCCAACCTCAAGCTGGCCGAGGCCGTCACCTTGTCACCGACCGCCGTGCTGGCACGGGTGCAGCGCCTCACCAAGGATGGCTACATCCTCGGTTACGAGGCGCGGCTCAACCCCCTCAAGCTGGGCGCCGGCATGATGGTGTTTGTCGAGGTGCTGCTGGACCGCACTACGCCCAATGTGTTCGAGGCGTTCAAGGCCGCAGTGCAGGTGCGCGGCGAGATCATGGAATGCCATATGGTGGCCGGTGGCTTTGACTACCTGCTCAAGACCCGCATGGCCGACATGGCCGCCTACCGCGACTTTGCCGGCACCGTGCTGTGGCAGTTGCCGGGCGTGCGCGAGACCCGCACCTACCCGGTCATGGAAGAGGTAAAAAACACCACGCAACTGGCGCTGCGATAGGACCCCATTCGAAAAAACCGGTGCCTATAATGCCGACGAAGACGCAACCGGTCAGCCATCGCAGGGCATGCCGCGTTGCATCCTTCGCGCCCCATTAACGATTTGTTCCACGTCGGGATTCCAACCTTATGCGTCACGCCCTGATCGTCTTGCTCGCCGCAGCAGCCTTGTCCGGCGGGGCGCTGGCCCAGGGTTTCAAGTTCTCCAACGAAGACAACGCGGAGAAGGCGCAAGAGGCCGAACAGCAAGCCAAAGTGCAGGCGCTGCTGGCCAGCCCCTGCCGGGCCAAGATCAAGAACCAGAAGATCATGGTGCTGATCGGCGAGAGCCGCGATGGCTACCTGCAGACTGCGCAATCCCGCTATACCGGTCATTTCGATGCACTCAACGCGCGCCTGCAGCGTCTGGGGCTCAAGACCACTACACAGGCGCAAATCACGGCCCAGGTCGCGCAGGCCGAAATCGACGCTTATTTCAAGAACGACCCCGATGCTGCGCTGGGCGCATCCAAGCGGCTCGCCGCCCAGTACATCCTGCGCGGGCTCATCACCAGCCAGACGGGGTACAACACCATCGTGCGCGTCAACCAGGTGTCCATTCGCATGGCCTTCACGCTGACCGATGCCCATGGCAAGATCCTGTCACAAACCAGCGCGGAAAATGCCAGCTATGCAGGGGTCGATACCTCCGGCATGGCCCTGACCCTGATCAACGAAAAGGCAGACGAAGTGGTCGCGCAGTTGTACAGTGACTATTGCCGCGTCGGCGGTTCGTAAATTTTTAATGGGAGCGAGACAATGAGCCAAGGATTCAACATGTTTAAAGGTATTGCGGCATCCACATTGCTGGTGCTGGCCGCCGTGGGCAGCACTGTTCAGGCCCAACCCAGCTTTGGCAACCCGTCACCCACCGCGGGCAGCTCCACATCGGACAAGGCCAATGCGGCGGCCGATGCGGCGGCCTACAAAGAGGTGGAGTACACCAACAAGAACAAACGCGGCCCGGCGCTGATCGTCATCCCCGGCGAGATCAAGAGCAACAACGCCAACTTCACGCAGCGCTTTTTACCCAACAATATTGCCGATTTTGCCGAGCTGGAACTGTCCAATGCCAACTTCCCGGTGCTGGAGCGGACCAACCTGGGGCCGCTGGTGAATGAAATCTCGCTGGCCTACAACCTGGGTGACCCGAACGCCGCGCGCAAGACCATGCAGATGGGCAAGCTCAAGACCACCAAGTGGATTCTGAAGTTCGACATCCTCAAGGCCGAGCAGATTGCCGAGAACAAGAAGGGCTTTGACGGCCGCGCCGTCGGTGGGCTGTTGTCCATCTTTGGTGGCGGCAGCATGGCCGGTTCGGCCGCCAGCACGGTGGCGGGTTCCGTGCAGACCGGTGACTCCACCGGCGTCTGGCTGATCGGCATGCGCTACAAGATCATGGACGCCAACACCACCGAACAGGTGGCCCAAGGCTACAAAGATTTAAAAATGGAAGTCGGCGCCACCTCCACCAGCGTCATGGGTGTATCCGATTCCGCCAAGGGTGGCGTGGGCCTGGACACCATGGTGCAGCGCCTGGTGCAGACGCTGGTCTGGGACATTGATTCGAAATACAAATAAGCCGGACCCCCCGCCCCATGACGACCTTCACCCGACTCGGTAAATACCTGATCCGCCGTGAACTCGGCAAAGGCGCCATGGGCGTGGTGTACGAGGGTTTCGATCCAGCCATCGAGCGCACGGTGGCCATCAAGACCATCTTGCCGGCGCAGCTCAAGGGCGAAGAGGCCGCCCAGGTGCTGGCGCGCTTCAAGCGCGAGGCGCAGGCCGCAGGCCGGCTGAACCACCCCGGCATCGTGGCGGTCTATGACTACGGTGAAGAGATTGCCGACGAAGACCACACCATGGTGGCAGGCGCTGATGCCCAGGCTCGCCAGCGCGTGGCCTATATCGCCATGGAATTTGTCAAGGGCCGCGAACTGCGTGATTTTTTCGAGGCCAACGAGCGCTTTGCGATCAAGGACGTGGAGCGCCTGATGGTCGAGGTGCTGGATGCGCTGGGCCATGCGCACGCCAACGGTGTCGTCCACCGCGACATCAAGCCCGCCAATCTGATTGTGCTGGCCGATGGCAAGGTCAAGGTCGCAGACTTTGGCATTGCGCGGGTCGAGAAATCCGAGCTGACCCAGGTCGGCACCGTCATGGGCACACCCGCCTACATGTCACCCGAGCAGTTCATGGGGCAGCCCGTGGACGGGCGCAGCGACATTTTTTCCTGCGGTGTCATCCTGTACCAGTTCCTGACCGGCGAGAAGCCGTTTACCGGCAATTCCACGACCATCATGTACAAGGTGCTGCACGAGGAGCCGCTGGCGCCCTCGCTGCTGAACGTGGCGCTGCCCGCGGCATTTGATGCGGTGGTCAAAAAAGCCATGGCAAAAAATCCGGACGAACGCTACCAGAGCGCTGACGAATTCGCGCAGGCCATCCGAACGACTCTGGGTGCGGCGCCAGCCATGGGCGCTGCTGCGGCCGTGGACGCGGATCGCACCGAACTCAGCAAGCCGCCGGTGGCACCCGTTGCACCCAAGGCAGCCTCTATTGCGCCTACCGCTGCGGCTGCACCCGCCCGTGCCGCCACCGCCACGACCGTCGGTGATGCCCAACACAAATCCAATGGGGCACTGGTGGCAGTTGTGCTGACCGGCGTCGCCATTCTGGGCGCGGGCAGCTACTACTTCTCCCGGGGTACCCAAGACAATAGCGCGGCGTTGACTCAGGCAACGACTTCTGTTGCGGCCAGCAGCGCGGCTCCAACACCCGTAGCCCCGGCTGCGCCGGTCGCCGCAACATCCACTGATCCCGCGCTGGAGCCCGGCACCATGGTCATCAGCGCCCTGGGCCTGGTGGACCCCAAGGATGCCCGCTTCAAGGGCGACGCCAACGCCGCGCAAACCGAATCCCGTGCCGATGCCATGCGCCAGTTGGTCGAAAAGGCCGTGGCGCTGTACGTCGAAAAAGACTCGCTGAACAAGAACTATGCGGTGCTGGACCGCAAGCTGTTGTCACAGCCCGGCGCCTTCATCAAGACCGTGATCCAGGAGGGCGCAGCCGCCACCGGCAAGGACGGCCTGCTGGAAACCGAAACCCGCGCCGTGGTCAAGGTACGCGATGTGCAGAAGTCGCTGAACCAGCTGTCCAAGGACGAACGCATCGAATTCATCCGCAACAACGGCGACCCCAAGGTGTCCATCCAGATGGCGATTCGCAACGCCGACACCACGCAAGCGCTGCCGGCCGAGCGCTCCATGGTGGCCGAGAACGTGGTCAAGGAACGCATCAAGTCCTTTGGTTTTAGGGTCTGGTCCGCCGATGGTGATGTCAAGGCCGGCGCCAAGGTGCAGCCGTCCGACTTTCAGATCGAGGGCGAGGTCAAAGTCAAGGTGCTGTCGGCCAAGCTGCCGGCATCGGGCCTGACCATCACCAAGACTGCGCTCACCTCCTGGACACTGAAGGCGATCGACAAGGCCAGCGGCGAAGAGGTTTACCTCAACACCGTCAACCCCACTGGCAAGAGCTGGGCCTCGGAAGACTTGGCTCTGGCCGAAATCGGCAAGCTGGTCGGCGACGAGTTCTCCAAGAATTTCTTCCTCGAACACTTCAATTTCAGCGCCCAGAAAATCAATCTGAATGTGGCGGGTCTGCCCGATGCGCAAAGCGCCAAGCTGCTGCTGCGTGAGCTGCGGGGCTTTCGCCAGGTGCTCGATGCCCAGGCGGCCAACGACGCTGGCAAGTACCAGCTGCAACTGGCCGACGGCAATGCCAGCGACCTGATCAATGAAGGTGTACTCAAACCGCTCAACACCAAACTCGGTCAGGCGTGTTTTACGCTGGCGGGCTCCAGCGGTGCGGATGTCAATGTGAGTTTTGCGGCAGCCTGCGCCGACATGGCGGTGCGCGGCAAGCTCGACGCCCTGCCACCGGCCGGCCTGCAAAGTGCACCGGGTGCACGCGGCAAGTTGCTGGCCAAGACGACCTGAAGCCAGCCGCTGCGCCGCCTTATTCGCGCACGCTGAACGCCACGAACTCGGCGCCGGCCAAGTCCACGGTGTGGCCAAACGCGATGCGGCCGGTACCGCGCAGCATGATCTCTTCGCGGCGCAACTCCACTTCGGCTTCATGGGCAAAGGCCACAAAGGTTCCATTGGTGCTCTGATCGACCAGAAAGAATTTGTCGCGTCGGCATTCAATGCGCGCATGCTGGCGCGAGGCACTGCGGTCAGCGATGACCACGTCGCACTGCGCGTCGCGGCCCAGGACCACGGACGCATAGGCATGGCCCAGGGTCCAGGCGCGCCCCTGGTGAACCAGCTCCAGTGTGACCGCCTTGGTGGCGATGGCGCTGATGGATGCAGTGGACATCGTCAACTCTTCACCACCTTGCCAGATGACCTCGCTGACATTGACCTCGTCGCCCTTGCCCTTGACCGACAACGCGGCGATGCTGCGGGTGGAGAGTTGCAGCATCGGCGACATGCAGGCCACGGTGGCGCCGGTCGTGATGATTTGCATGCCCTTGGCCAGGCCAGCCATGCGGGCCGCCATGTTGACGGTATCGCCGAAGACGTCGTTGTTCTCTTCAATCACCGGGCCGAAATGAAAACCAATGCGCACGCTGCGCTTGACCTTGGAGACCATGGGCAGGGCCATGATCTTGTGGTGCATATCGGTGGCCGCCAGGCAGCCACTATCGGCGCTGGGCAAAACGCACATGATCTCGTCACCAATGGTCTTGATGACCCGCCCGCCATACTGCTGTACCACCCCGCTCAGGACCGCCAGGCATTCGTCGATCATCTGTTTGGCGATGGTGTCGCCAAAGCCGTCGTACAGCCGGGTGCTGCCCACGACATCGGCAAACAACACCGTCAGCGTGGCCGTGGGGCGGGCGGCGTCTGCGGAAACAGGTGGGGTGGGGTCGATGTGTGCCATAGGACGAATGTGCTCAGTGATTCTATACAGACTGCCCATTCCCAAACCGGGTGACTTTTGCCAAAATGGCTCATTTAAGGGAAAAGCATGAAACTCTCCATCGCAATCACAGCCCTGGTGCTCGCGGCGGGCTCTGCAAGCGCCAGCGCACAGGCCATCAAGCCTGGCCTGTGGGAAATTGCAACGCAGATGCAGGGTGGCTCCGGTGAAATGGCGGGCGCCATGGCACAGGCGCAAAAGCAGATGGAAAGCATGCCCCCCGAGCAACGCAAGATGATGCAGGACATGATGGCCAAGCAGGGTGTGCAGATGGGGGCCGGAGGCGGCGCCGGAATGACCATCAAGATCTGCATGACGCAGGAGATGGTGGACCGCAACGAGGTATCCGCACGCCAGGGCGCCAACCCGGGCGACTGCACCCACACCAATAGCCCGCGCGTCGGCAACACCATGAAGTTTTCCTTCGTGTGCGCCAAGCCGCCCAGCAGCGGGGAAGGCCAGGTCACGTTCACCAGCCCGGAGGCCTACAGCATGAAGATGGCGACGACCAGCACCGTGCGTGGCAAGCCCGAAAAAATGGAAATGCAGACCGCCGGCCGCTGGCTGGGCGCCAATTGCGGAACTATCAAGCCACTGGCGTTGCCTAAGAAATAACGCCCCCACGCTTGCCACTACATGTGCTGCGCTGCCCCCCAAGGGGGCGCAATTCGCCTTGGGGCGGCCCGGCGACGAATTCCTTAACCTCTTTCCCCAAAGATGGCGCTACCCACCCGCACCATCGTTGAGCCGCTGGCAACCGCCGCCTCCAGGTCGGCGCTCATGCCCATGGACAGTGTGTCCAGTCCCATTCCAGCCAGATTAATTTCGTCAAATAGGGCTCTAGCCCTCGCAAACACTGCGCATGCAGCTACAAAATCAGGAGCAGGCTCAGGGATGCACATAAGTCCGCGCAGACCCAGGCGCGGCAGCGTGGCGACCGCCTGAGCCAGCGCCAGCGCCTGGTCGGGCGCGACACCCGACTTGGTCGGCCCGCCATCCACATTGACCTGGATGCACACCTGCAGTGGCGCCAGATGGGGCGGGCGCTGTTCGCTGAGGCGCTGGGCGATCTTGAGGCGATCCACGGTATGCACCCAGTCAAAGTGTTCGGCCACCAGGCGGGTTTTGTTGCTCTGGATCGGCCCTATGCAGTGCCACTGCAGCGGCAGGTGCTTGAGCGCCGTGATTTTCTCCACCGCTTCCTGGATGTAGTTTTCACCAAACGCGGTTTGCCCTGCCGCATGGGCCTGGGCGACAGCATCTGCGCCAAAGGTTTTGGAAACCGCCAGAAGGGCGACAGAATCAGGGGACCTGCCCGCTTTGCCACAAGCCTGGGCGATTCGGTCGTGAATCCGTTGGAGATTGTCGGCAATCATGGTCATAATCACTCAAGCGTAACAAACAAAGAACTTGCGGGACAGACCTTCAGCTCTGTCCCCAACTGACAAGGGGAAACTTCGTGGACATTACCCAACTGCTGGCCTTCAGCGTCAAGAACAAAGCCTCCGATTTGCACCTCTCCGCGGGATTGCCGCCGATGATCCGGGTCCACGGCGACGTACGCCGTATCAACGTGGAAGCGCTGGACCACAAGCAGGTCCACGGCATGGTGTACGACATCATGAACGACGGCCAGCGCAAGCACTTTGAAGAGTTTCTGGAAATCGACTTCTCGTTCGAGATCGATGGCCTGGCGCGCTTTCGGGTCAACGCCTTTAACCATAACCGGGGTGCCGGTGCGGTGTTCCGGACCATTCCCAGCAAGATTCTGTCGCTGGAACAGCTCAACGCACCCAAGATCTTTGGCGACCTGGCCCTCAAACCACGCGGCATGGTGCTGGTGACCGGCCCCACGGGTTCTGGCAAGTCCACCACGTTGGCCGCCATGGTCAACTACCTGAACGAAACCGAGTTCGGCCACATCCTGACGGTGGAAGACCCGATCGAATTTGTGCACGAGTCCAAGAAATGCCTGGTCAACCAGCGCGAGGTCGGGCCGCACACCCTGTCGTTTGCCGCTGCGCTGCGCTCGGCGCTGCGCGAAGACCCGGACTGTATTCTGGTCGGTGAAATGCGCGACCTGGAAACCATCCGCCTGGCCATGACGGCCGCCGAAACCGGCCACCTGGTGTTTGGCACGCTGCACACCTCCAGCGCGGCCAAGACGATTGACCGGATCATTGACGTGTTCCCGGCCGACGAGAAGGAAATGGTCCGTGCCATGCTGTCCGAGTCGCTGCAGGCGGTGATCTCGCAGACGCTGTGCAAGACCAAGGACGGCCAGGGCCGCGTTGCCGCCCACGAGATCATGCTGGGCACCAGTGCCATCCGCAACCTGATCCGCGAGGCCAAGGTAGCGCAGATGTATTCGTCGATTCAGACCGGCAACAGCGTGGGCATGAAGACGCTGGACCAGGACCTGACCGATCTGGTCAAGCGCAACGTCATCAGCGCTGCCGAGGCCCGCTCCAAGGCAAAAATCCCTGAGAACTTCCCAGGGTAGGTATGGCACACCCCCCGGCTTGCTCACTGCGTGTAGCCGCTTTCCCCCTTGCAGGGGGCAACACCGGCGGTCCGGCGAAGCCGGTCCCGCGGTGTTCCTGGTTTGGGGGAACCATTCGTTCCTCTGCCTCAAACTATTTTTGAAGGGAGCTCTCATGGAGCGCGATCAAGCCACGAAATTCATCAACGACCTGCTCAAGCTGATGGTGGGGCGCAACGGCAGCGACCTGTTCATCACGGGCGACTTTCCACCTGCGATCAAGGTCGACGGCAAGGTGACCAAGGTGTCGCCACAGGCCCTCAATGCGGTGCACACGCTGTCGCTGGCGCGCTCCATCATGAACGACAAGCAGGTGGCCGATTTTGAGCGCACCAAGGAAAGCAATTTCGCCATTTCGCCACCGGGGATCGGGCGCTTCCGGGTCAATGCCTTCATCCAGCAGGGCAAGGTGGGCATGGTGTTGCGGACCATTCCCATGGTCCTGCCAACCATCGACGGCCTGGGCGTGCCCCAGGTCCTGAAGGAAATCGCCCAGTCCAAGCGCGGCTTGTGCATCCTGGTGGGCGCCACGGGTTCGGGCAAATCGACCACGCTGGCGGCCATGGTGGACTGGCGCAACGAAAACTCTTACGGCCACATCATCACCGTGGAAGACCCGGTCGAATTTGTGCACATGCACAAGAACTGCGTGGTGACCCAACGCGAAGTGGGGCTGGACACCGACAGCTGGGAAGCGGCACTGAAGAACACGCTGCGCCAGGCGCCCGACGTGATCCTGATGGGCGAGATCCGCGACCGCGAAACGATGGAACACGCCGTCGCCTTTGCCGAGACCGGCCACCTGTGCCTGGCCACGCTGCACGCCAATAGCGCCAACCAGGCGCTGGACCGCATCATCAACTTCTTCCCCGAAGAGCGCCGCGCCCAGTTACTGATGGACTTGTCACTGAATCTCAAAGCGCTCGTGTCACAGCGTCTGCTACCAAAACAGGACGGCAAGGGTCGCGTGGCGGCCGTCGAGATCATGCTGAACTCCCCGCTGATCTCCGACCTGATCTTCAAGGGCGATGTCTCCGAAATCAAGGAGATCATGAAGAAGAGCCGCAACCTGGGCATGCAGACCTTTGACCAGGCCCTGTTTGACATGTATGAGAAAAACATGATCACGTTCGAGGATGCACTGCGCAACGCGGACTCGTTGAACGACCTCCGCCTGCAGATCAAGCTCAACAGCCAGCGCGCCAAGTCCAGCGACCTGAGCGCCGGTACCGAACACTTTTCGATTATGTGAAGTTGCCCCCACGCTCCGCCGCTGCGCGGGTCGCTGCCCCCCCCCAAGGGGGCTAATTCGCCTTGGGGCGGCCCGGCGGCAAATTGCCCTTCCAACTTTTTGAACCTCCTACGCCATGCCCAGCACCAACCCCAAAACATACGAAGCATCTACCAGCACCAAGGTCGCCTTTCTGGGCCTTGGCGTCATGGGCTATCCCATGGCGGGGCACCTCGCCCTGGCAGGACACCAGGTCACCGTCTACAACCGATCTGCTACCAAATCAATAGCTTGGTGTACAGAATTCACGAGGGCTAGTGGCCAGAAAGACATCAACACGAGCGCTGAAACGCCGCGTCTTGCGGTGCATGACGCCGACGTCGTGTTCTGCTGCGTCGGCAATGACGACGACCTGCGCAGTGTGACCATAGGCCCGGACGGCGCCTTTGCCGGCATGAAGGCCGGAGCCATTTTTGTCGATCACACTACGGCGTCGGCGAGTGTGGCGCGTGAACTCAACGCCCTCGCCCGCCACCAGGGGCTGCATTTTGTCGATGCGCCGGTTTCGGGCGGTCAGGCGGGCGCGCAAAACGGCATGCTGACCGTGATGTGTGGCGGTGACGCGGCGGCGTTCGAGGCCGCCAAGCCCGTGGCCATGGCCTTCTCACGCGCATTCACGCTCTTGGGGGATAGTGGCGCGGGCCAACTGGCCAAGATGGTCAACCAGATCTGTATTGCCGGACTGGTGCAAGGTCTGAGCGAGGCCATCGCCTTTGGTCAGAATGCTGGGCTGGACATGAACCAGGTGCTAGACGTCATCGGCAAGGGCGCGGCGCAAAGCTGGCAACTCGACAACCGGGGCAAAACCATGGTGGCCGACAAGTTCGACTTCGGCTTTGCCGTGGACTGGATGCGCAAGGACCTGGGGCTGGTGCTGGACGAAGCCAAACGCAACGGCTCCCGCCTGCCGGTCACAGCGCTGGTTGACCAGTTCTATGCCGATGTGCAGCACTTGGGCGGCAACCGCTGGGACACCTCCAGCCTGATCAAACGACTGAAGTAGTCGCTGACCTGCCCGCAATGCGGCGCAGCAGGCTGGGCTATATCAAGGCTTGGTAGCTGGGGGCGTACCGCCGGATACGGTCATGCGCGACAACTCGTCTTCCGAGATGGTTTCCAGGATACGCACCACCTTTTGCACACCGGTGGTCGCGCTGATGACCTCGGTCGCGCGCGTTGCTTCCCGTGCGGTCACCCGGCCCATCATGTACACGGTTCCGCGCTCGGTCGTGATCTTGAACGCGTTGACATACAGGTCCTTGGCGTCCAGCAGAGCGGCCTTCACCCTTCCGGTGACCAGCGAATCGGAAGACCGCTGCGTGAGGGTCGAGTTGCCCAGGACGGCCAGCTCGTTGACGATGTGGCGCACGTTGTCCACACCGGTGACGATCTGCTCCACCAGCTGCTTATCCTGTGCCGAAGCCACTTCGCCGGTCAGCAAAACCTGGCGGTTGTAGCTGGTCACATTGACATGCGCGCGCTCACCCAGGTTCTCGCGGATGCGGCTGGCCGATCGCAGTTCAATGCCCTCGTCCTCGACCACGGTGCCGGTCGTACGCCGGTCGCTGGCCACCATTCCGGTCACCACCGCACCACCCATGACCAGGGGAAAACACGCCGTCAGCGTGCCCATGGTGCTGCCCAATAAAACCAGCGCCAGGCTGGCGCGTCGCAAAGAAAAACTCATTTGGAAGGTTCCTGTTCGCCCAACAACTGGGCATCTACCGCATCGCAAATGCAATGCAAAGCCAATATATGCACTTCCTGGATCCGGGCCGTGCGTTCATGCGGCACACAAATGTGCACGTCGGTATCGCGCAGCACCTGCGCCATCTTGCCGCCGCCACGTCCCGTCAGGCCCACCACCACCATTTCGCGCGCATGTGCCGCTTCAATGGCGGCCAGCACATTGGCCGAATTGCCACTGGTCGAGATGGCCAGCAGCACGTCACCGGGAGAACCCAGCGCGCGCACCTGGCGGGAAAAAATGACGTTGAAATCGTAATCGTTGGCAATCGCCGTGATGATGGAGCTGTCGGTTGTCAGGGCAATGGCCCCCAACTCGGGGCGCTCGCGCTCGAACCGGCCAACAAACTCGGCCGCAAAATGCTGCGCGTCGGCAGCCGACCCGCCATTGCCACAGGCCAGCACCTTGCCGCCACTGGTCACACAGGTCAGCATGGCCTGCACGGCTGCCGCAATCGGTTTGCTCAGCACCAGTGCGGCCTGGTACTTGAGGTCGGCACTGTCGATAAAGTGTTGTTGTATTCGTTGTTCCAGCATGGAGGGCGATGATACCGCGGCCGGTAAATCCACCTGAAGTGTCGGGGTCACGATGCGTCAAATGCCGCCTGCAGCCACTGAACGCCGTCGGGCTCCAGCACCACGACGTCAAAACGGCAGGGCGGCAACTCACGCAGATGCATCAGGTAGTGCCGGGCCGCAAAAATAATGCGCCGCTGCTTGACGTGGCCGACGCTGGCGGCTGCGCCGCCATGGCGCAAGGAGCTGCGTTTGCGCACCTCGACAAACACCGTGGTGCCGTCCGGCGCGTGCATGATCAGGTCAATCTCGCCGCCACCACGCCCAGGCGTCCGATAATTGCGCGCAATCAGGCGTAAACCCTGCGCCTGCAAATACCGCTGGGCCTCGTCCTCCGCACTGTCGCCTAGTTGTTTTGTAGAAAGGATTCCCATGTGAGCGCTCTATTTACCTCAGCCCGCGCCGCCTCCGCCGAGGCGGCTTCTGAACAGCATTATCCGCAGGGAACGCTCTACGTCGTCGCCACGCCGATTGGCAATCTGGCAGATATCAGCCTGCGAGCACTGCACGTACTGGGGCTGGTCGACGCCATTGCCTGCGAGGACACGCGCCACACCCAGTCGCTGCTGCGCGCCTACGGTATCGACAAAACCGGCGGGCAACTGATTGCCGTGCACCAGCACAATGAAACGCAGGCCGCCCAGACCGTGCTGGACCTTCTGCGCCAGGGCCAGCGCGTGGCCTATGTCAGCGACGCCGGCACGCCCGGCATCAGCGACCCCGGTGCGCGGCTGGTGGCGGCCGTGCGTGCGCAAAATCTGCGCGCCATACCCCTGCCGGGCGCGAGCAGCATTGCCGCGCTGGTCTCGGTCGCCGGTCTGGTCGAAGACGATCCCAGCGGGTTTGTGTTTGTGGGCTTCCTGCCGTCCAAAGCCGGTGAGCGGGACCGTGCGGTGTTGGCGCTGGCCACACAGCAGCGCGCGGTGCTGCTGCTGGAGGCTCCCCACCGCATCGAGGCATTGGCCCTGGCACTTGCCACCCTGGGTGCGCGAGCGCTGACCATCGGCCGTGAACTGACCAAACAGTTCGAAGAGATTGCCACGGTCAGCGCCCAGGATTTTCCCGCGTGGCTGGCACAGGATGCGAACCGTCTGCGGGGTGAATTTGCCCTGGTGTTGCACGCGATACCAGCAACCACCGAAGTGGCGCAGGACACCCGGGTCCTGAAATTGCTGCTGGAGCATTTGCCGTTGAAGACCGCGGTCAAGTTGGCGGCCGACATTACCGGCGAGCCACGCAATGGGCTCTACCAGGCCGCCCTGGCCCTCAAATCTGGCGGCCCCGATCACGCGTCTGACGCAGCGGACTCACCCTCATAGCCCTGAACACAGGTGCGCAAAACCGCCTTGATGCCCGACAGGTCGTCTGCCTGGACACCTTGGCGCAGGGCCCGCAATTGCTGGTCAAGCGCAGGCCACTCCAGGTAGTGCTCGTGGGCCTTCATGATGCGCGGGTGGGCGGTTGGCGTCGGGTTGTCGCCAATCAGCAGCTCTTCATACAGTTTTTCACCCGGGCGCAAGCCGGTGATGGCAATGCTGATGTCGCCATGGGGCGTGGCTTCATCGCGCACCGTCATGCCGGACAGCTCCACCATCCGACGGGCCAGATCGACGATGCGAACCGGCTCGCCCATGTCCAGCACAAACACTTCTCCTCCACAGGCCATGGCGCCGGCCTGCAACACCAGCTGCGCGGCTTCGGGGATGGTCATGAAATAGCGAGTGACATCGGCGTGGGTCACGGTCAAGGGGCCACCAGCCTCCAGTTGGCGTCGGAACAGTGGCACCACGCTACCGCTGGACCCCAGCACATTGCCAAAACGGACCATGCTGAAGCAGGTCGTGGCGCCTTGCGGTGAAGCCTGTGCGGCCAGCGCCTGCAACACCAGTTCCGCCATGCGTTTGCTGGCCCCCATGATATTGGTCGGCCGCACGGCCTTGTCGGTGGAGACCAGCACAAAGCTGGCAACCCCACTGGCCAACGCAGCCTGCGCCATGTTCAGCGTTCCAAATACATTGTTTTCAATGCCCACGGCCGGGTTGGCCTCCACGATGGGAACGTGTTTGTAGGCCGCCGCGTGGTAAACCGTGTGGGGGCGGTAGTTTTGGCATACCTCCTGCAACCGCTGTACGTTGGCCACACTGCCCAGCAGCGGCACCAGCTCCACGACTAGCCCCAGAGAAGCGCAGGACGCCTCCAGCTCCTGGTGAATGGTGTAAAGGTTGAATTCGCTGTGGTCGAACAGCAGGAGCTGCCGCGGGCGCTCGGCAGCGATCTGGCGGCACAGCTCACTGCCAATGCTGCCACCCGCCCCCGTTACCAAAACCACTTTGCCCGACAGGTTGCGCGCCAGCAAATCGGTATTGGGAGGTACCGGATCGCGCCCCAGCAGGTCTTCAATCTCCAGTTCCTTGAAATCCTGCACCGTCACGCGCCCGCTGGCCAGGTCGGCCCAATCGGGCAAGGTGCGGATATGCACCGGCACAGAACGCAGGCTCTCGATGATCTCCTTGCGGCGCGCGCGTGATGTGCTGGGCAAAGCCAGCAGCAGATCCGTGACCCCCTGCTCGACCACGAGCCCCGCCACGCGGGACGGCGCAAAGACCGGAACCCCGTTGACGCTACGCCCCACCTTGGTCGGGTCATCATCGACAAAACCAATCAGTACCGACTGCGCGCCTATCCCCATGGCGGACGCGGTTTGCACACCAGCGGTGCCGGCACCGTAAATCAGGAATCGACTCTGGTCACGACGATCCAGCGGGCTCAGACCCGCCAGCCAGAACCGGGCAAATGCGCGGCTGGCTCCCACCATCAGAAAAAATATCAAAGGCTGCAAGATGCCCAGACTGCGGGGCACGCCAATCCATTGACCACTCCATTGCATCCCCATTAGCAGCGTCAACAACAACATGCCATAGACGGCCGTCGCCTTGGCCGTAGCCATCAACGCGGCCTGCCCGGTGTAACGGAAGATTGCCCGGTACAGGCCAAACCGGATGAAGACCGGCACAAACATCAGCGGCGTCAGGCCATACACCCACCATTGCGCGCCCACCGGCCAGTGCAGGGTATCCAGGCGCAAGGAAAACGCGGCCCATGTTGACAGCATCGCAAGAACCACGTCCAGCGCCACCACGACCATCCGTTTGGTCGACCGCGACCACCCCAATACTCTGTTCTGCATGGAACTCCATTACCCCAATTCAGCCACGTCGTCAGCTGGTGATCGCAAATTCTTCTTTGGTTTTGCCCTGCGCCACCAGCGCGGACAACCAGCGTGGCGTCAACCCGCGGCCACTCCAGACCTCTCCATTGGGGCCCCGGAATTTGGCGGCAACTACGGTACCCGCCTTCTTCTTGCTGCTGGTGGCCTTGGGCTGAACCGCCACTTTGGTCTTGCCTCTTCCCTTGCGACCACCGGGAGCCGCAGCCTGCAAATCTTTTACCGTGATGCCAAACGCCGCCATCTTGGCGCGAATATCCTGCACCGTTTTATCGAACTCGCGGCTCTTGATTTCCGAAGCCTGTTTTTGCAGTTTCTGGATCTGATTTTGAATATCTACCAAATTATTCATGTCTACACTCCTGATTGCGATATTAATGGGTTACGTCCCTGCGCATGATAACCTTCCAGGCCGTCAGAAATAATATCTGGATATCAAACGCCAGCGACTGCCGGCGCACATATTCGCTGTCGAGCGCAACCTTCTGCGGTATGGGCAACTCATCCCGTCCATTAATTTGCGCCCAGCCGGTCAACCCCGGCACCACGGCATGCGCGCCGCACTGGGTGCGCAATTCAATCAAATCCTGCTGGTTATAGAGTGCTGGGCGCGGCCCCACAAAACTCATATCGCCTTTGATAATGCTCCACAACTGCGGCAACTCGTCCAGACTGCTTTTTCGCAAGAAACTTCCGATGGGGGTGAGATAACTATCCGGATTGGCCAGCAAATGGGTTGCCACGGCCGGCGTGCCCGTGCGCATACTGCGAAATTTGGGCATTTTGAAAATACGGTTGTACCGCCCAATCCGGTCTGACCAATACAAAACCGGACCAGGCGATGTGATTTTCACCAGCAATGCAACCACCGTGCACGGCACCACCAAAATCACCGCTGCTATTGCAGCAAGGAACACATCAAACAAACGTTTCGTCATGGAGATACTGTTGCGCTATTTCCGCCGCTCCGCCCGGTACCAGTCGGCCGTTGCCTGAAGACCGTCACGCAGTGTAAAGGGCGGATACCACCCCAGTTCACGGCACACTTTTCCACTGTCGACCCGCAGCGAACTGAGCAAACGCTCAAATTCCGCCGTATACCCTGTCAGGTTGCCCAGGGTTTGCAGGAGAAACGGAGGCACCGGAAAGAGCCGGGCCTTCACGCCCAGCGCCCGCGCCAAGCCACGCAACAGCGTGTGCGTCGAAACCGGCGTGCCATCACTGACCAGGTAGGTGTTGCCAGGGGCCGCCGGGTGCGACGCGCACACAATCAAGAAATCAGCCAGGTTTCCGACGAACAGCAAATCGCGAAAATTGCGGGTCATCCCCAACGGCAAGGGAATGCCGCGGTACACGGCGCCCAGCAATCGTAAAAAGTTGCCCCCCACGCCTGGCCCATAGATCAGGGGTGGGCGAACGGTCACAACCTCGATTTGGCCCTGGAGCGCAATGCGTTGCAGCGCCTGCTCGGCCTCCCATTTGGACAAGGAATACGGGTTGTGCGGATCGGGCACATCCTGATCGGTAAATTCAAGGTTGTCACGGGTGCTCGGCCCGTTCACCCCAATGGAGCTGACATTGACCAGGCGCCGCACACCCGCCTCCACCGCGCATTGCGCCAACCGAATCGTGCCCTGAGTGTTGACGCGCCGGAATTCAGCCAGTGGGTCGCGGGACTTGTCATGCATGATGTGTACACGGGCTGCCAGGTGGACCACCACATCACAACCCGCCAAGGCCTGTGCCCACTGGGTGTCACCGTCCACATTGCCCACCACGACGTTTTCTACACCCGGGGGCAAGATGCAGGGTGAGCGGGTGATGCCGCGCACCGCAATGCCGCGCTTGACAGCCTCAGCACACAGGGCGCGCCCTACGAATCCATTGGCGCCAGTTACGGCCAGAATACTTGACATACTACTTCCAGCCAATCACGGCCAACGCAAAACACGACATCGCGAACCACAGCCTGTCCATGGGTTTGCGCCGGCAGTTCCCCGCCTGAAAAGCCAGACTCAGCAGTGCAAGCCTGCCGCCGCCCATCCATTGGCGCACAAATGGAATATTGTCGGCACCGATGAATCGGGCAATCAGCCGGGCCTGGTTCAAGCCCCAGCCACTGAGAACTTTGCGGGCCCGCCACACCAGTGCTGAGACCCCGGCATTCACGCCCACCTGATTGTCACCGTGCTGCCGGTACATCAGGCTGGCATAGTCGTCGATGATCCAGGGGTGGTTGCGCGCGCGCGCGAAAGCATACGTAAACCAGTCGTGCAAGCCAACGTCCTGCGCTCCCTTCGGGTTTTGCTGCAACGCCGCCTGCAACTCCAGCGCCAGGTTGCGGCGAAAAACAAAGGTGCAACCAGGTCCGGCAGACTCAAAAAGATAATCCCATTGCCGCTGGGGATACGATTTCTTTATATAGGTGGACCGCCCGGATTCCCAGAACGCCACGACATCACTTGAATATCCGTCGGCGTCCGTTTCAATTAACCGCGCGGTTGCGCGTTTCAATTTTTCGGGTAACCAGATATCGTCCTGGTCGGCATACGCAACATAATCAAAATCAGAAAAATCAACCTCGCGCAATAATCGAAAAAAATTCGGTGCGGCACCGCCAAATTTCTCTCCACACGGCAGCAACACCACACGATGTTCTGTTTCCTGCAGGCGCCGAAACCAGTCCTCGGTACCATCCGAAGAACAGTCCACACTGACAAATACCGTAACCACAACGCCTGCCTGGCCCAGAATGGAATCCATTTGTTGCGGCAAATAGCGCACACCGTTGAAGGCGGCCAGACATACGGCGACAGACGGAATGGGATTGACGGGTTCGGGCATTCAACTCAACTTCGGTGGAGGACGCACACAATCAACATCCGGCGAACATATTTCACCAATGAATATCCCTGCAGCAGAATCATTTGAAAGATGGATATTTTTTTGATACTCTGAAAATACCGGTAATTGGCGAGTTCGGCTTTTTCCATGCCCCACATATCGGCGCTCAGACCCGATGCACCGTACACCGGTTTGTAGACCGCTGCCAACTCGGCCTGCAGTTTAACCATGCGCATCGTTGACCCCACAATTTCAAGCCACAGACGGTGGTCTTCCATATGGCGCATGCCTTCGCTGAAACGCAGAGAGATGTCCCGCTTGAGCATCACCGACGGCGTCACAAACTGGTGCCGCAGCAACAGCGTAGCCCAGGTGATCTCCTGCTCCGCAGCCAGCGCAACGGGCCAGGTCGGCGCCTCGGTGGCGGTGGGTGGCAATTGTCGGCAAAGGTGTCCACTGAGCGCCACGTCGGGGTGCCGCCGCATGTAGTCCCACTGGATTTCGATCTTGCGGGGGTGCCAGGCGTCGTCGGCGTCCAGAAAGGCAATGTAGGGTTGCGTCGCCACATTCCAGCCGGCATTGCGCGCCGATGCGGCCCCCGCATTGGCAGGCAACGCCACCACACGGACCCAATCCCCGTAGCGCGTCTGGAGTTTGTGCAACAGATCCAGCGTGCCGTCCCCACTGGCATCGTCCACCAGAATCAGCTCCAGCGGCCGTTGCGTCTGCCGCACCACGGACAACACGGCCCGCTCCAGCGTGACGACACAGCGGTAGCACGGCACCACCACGGAAACAGGCGCGGTCGTCATGGTCATGCGCAACGATAGCCCCGCAACACGGCCATCAGACGGTCCGGCCGGCCGATCACGATCCGCTTGATGACCATGCGGACCAGCATCAAGGCGATGGACACAGCTGGCACCGGCGCATGGCACCGCAGAAAACGCACACAGGAACGGGTCGCGTATTCGTCGAGCTGAGGGTTACCCAACCCCAGGCTGGCCGACTGCTTGTGCCAGACCTTTGAATCTTCCGCCACGGCCAATTGCCAGCCGGCCTGTGCCAGACGAAAGCCCAGGTCGGTGTCTTCCCAGTACATGAAGAAAAGGGCTTCATCGAACAGCCCCACCTGTTCCAGCGCAGTACGCCGCAACAGCAGTGACGCACCCGAGATGAAGCTGATGGGCCCGGGCACCACGCAGTGGTTGGACCGCCCCAGCCACAGGTTGACCCGCCCACCGCCCCACAGTTGAACCTGGCCCGGTTGGTCGGCTTCATACAGAACCGAGCCCACCGAGCCGAGCGCGGGGTTGCTGTCCGCAACGCGCACCAGCGCAGTCAAAGCTGCGGGGTCAACCGTCGCATCGCTGTTGATCAGCCAGACGTAATCGGCGCCGTGTGCCAACGCGTGGCGAATGCCCACGTTGCAGCCACCGCCAAACCCCAGATTGGCGCCGCTCTGAAGCAGCGTCACTTCGGGAAACGCGCTGCTTATCTCAGCAACCGAATCATCGGTAGAGCCGTTGTCGACGACCAGAATCTCGAAGTTGCCATAGGTCAGTGCCTGTAGGGACGCGACACAGTCGATGGTGTCCTGCCAACCGTTCCAGTTCAGAACCACGATGGCCACGCGCTTCATGCAATGCTCCTGGAGGCAGGTTTAAACCACAGCGCCCGTTTCTCAATCCCATGCCACGACGCATAGGCCAGGCCCAACGTGGCCAGCAGGGAGACGCAGAGGTATGTATTGAAGCTCCACCCCAACCCACGCCCATAGTGCGCACCCAGCTGTTGCACGGGAAAAGCAAAGATGTACACACCATAGGACAGATCCCCCAGCGGGTCCGTCATCCGTGCACCCGCAGCGACGTTGCGCGCCAGGTGGACCAGCAGAGCCGCGAGCAACAACATGGCCGCGCGCTCAAGCCCCCTGGGGCCCAATAGGGCGAAACCGATGAACGCCAGGGCCGCGAGCACAAGAGCAAGCCCCACGCGCTTAGGCCTGGTCTTCAGGCAGAACCCGTAAAAAGCGCCCCACCAGAACATTGCAACCATCTCCAGATGGGGCGTGTAAAAGCTGCCGATGACCGGAGGCCCGTAGCTGGCAACCAGCACCACACCCACCAGCGCGACGCCCAGCAACACGTCCTGCTTCAGCTTCAGCTTCAGCTTCAAGGCCAGCATCACCAGCCCCGCACCTGCAATCGTGCAGTAGCACATGAACTCTACTGGCAGCGTCCACAGGGACCCGTTGACCACCAGCGGGAAATGGTTGGCTGTGAACAACCCCGGCAATATCCTGGCCGGAATCAGCACCGCTGTGCCCAGGTAACTCCAGGTCATGGGAGACGCAAGATAGTCCCGCAACGACAGCACCGACACCACGGGGCCCAGAACAAACACCGACAGCAGAACCACCACCCACAGTGCCGGAAAAATGCGCAGCGAGCGGCGTTGAAAGAAGCGCCAGAAATGGGGATCGCGGTCCCAGCTGGACCAGACCAGGTATCCACTCAAAAAGAAAAAGATCGTTACCCCTGCGCCGCCGAACGTATTCCAGCCCAGGAAAGAGGGCTCGGCCAACCCCAGCAGTGCGTACTGGTGGCTGTACAGCACCATGGCAGCGGCCACAAGGCGCAACAGGTCCAGAGAATTCTTGTTCATCACGGTTTGGCCCGCTGGCATACCAGTTGCACCACATCCTGCTCGGCCAGGGTGGCTGGTGCCATGCTATGCAGCACTGCCTTTGCCGCCTGCACATCGGCAGGCTCTGTGGTCAGCGCCCGGCGGCGCATGCGCTCCGATTCGATGGCGGTTTCCAGTGGATGCGACGGAACCTGCGTGCACGCAAAGCCCTGCCCCTGTATCCAGTCCCTGAGCCAGGTCGCATCAGGAATGGCCAAGTGCCGGGGAGCTTCCAGACCGCGCCAGTTCTCGCCATAGTGGCGCCGCAAGTGGCTGGACGCATTGGGTGCGCTGAGCAACAGCACCCCGCCGGGCTTGAGTGCTGCGAGCAGAAGAACCAACAGCTGCATTGGCTGGTGCACATGCTCCAGCACATGGGAACACACCAGGCAGTCCGCCTGCCCCTGGTAGCGGGCCAGCAGCTCGTAACCCCCCTGCTCGACCTGCAAGCCTTGCGCCTGTGCCGCCTGCACGGCAGAGGCATCCAGTTCAATTCCCCGAGCCTGCCAGCCCAATTGGCCTGCCAACTTCAGCTTGTCGCCATTGCCACACCCCACATCAATCAACAGACCCTTGGGTAGCTGCGCCCACTGTCGCAGGCCAAAGGGCTCGGCAATCCATGGCTTGAGCCAGGTGACGCACCATCCCAAGCCGCGTGGCAGACCCAGCCGGGGCGTGATCGAGGTATCGAACATCTGCGACCAGTGCTCGTTGCGCATGCGCTGCTTGAGCCGGCCCAGAGGACTGACCCGTTGGTCGCCCCCATGGGTGTAGTAGCGGGTATAGGCCTGGCCGATCGACGCCTTCGTCGGGCGTGGGTGCAAGACCAGCGCATGGCACTGGCTGCAGCTCCAGTAGCTCCACAGGCCCGGTGCGCAGCCAAAGGCCCAATCCTGCACCCCCCCAAGGGCCAGTGTGCGGTCTGTACCACCGCAGTAGGGGCACTGTGGCACTTCCTCCAGCGCGTCCGCGGGCCAGGCTTCAGATGCCATACAGCCTCCGTACGGCCAGGTGCAACAGCACCCAGTCCAGCAACACGCGGGCCAGCCACGCCAGCGCCGCACCCACCAGCCCAAACTGCGCAGACAGAAGCCAAAGGGCCAGCACATACAGCACCAGCTCGGCCAGATGGAACAGCGCAGTCAGCCGCGGATTGCCTTTGGCATGCAATAACGTGTAAGGCACCGACGCCATGGAGTTGACCCAGACGCCCACGCACAAGACCAACACCACCGGCAGCGCGGAGCGGGCAAAGTCCTGCGAGATCCACAGCAACAGCGCCGGGTAGGCCAAAGCAGCGGACAGTACACAGATGACCAGCATGGCAAGGCCCACCCGTCGGTAGGTCTGCCGGTACGCCTGGGCCGTATCGGCAACCCCCATGCCAGCCAGCCGGGGCAGCAATGCACCAGTCAAGGCCATGGGAATCAAAAGCAGGCGCAGCAGGATGTCTTGCGGGATGGCGTACAGCGGCAACTGGTCTGCCCCTACGGCGGCGCTGACAAAGAACCGGTCGCCATAGACCATTAGGGGACCTACGATTCCGGTCACAGTAACCCACAGGCCGTAATTCCACAGCGCCTGAAAGTGGCGCTTGGCAATGCCCGCACCGCCTGCAAACAAGGTCCCGCTTAACTGCAGCGTCATTCCGATCACCACCAGGCAGCGGCCCAGCACCAGGTACAGCGCAATCGTCTCAAGACTGGGGCCATGAAAATAAACCGACCAGGCAGGCAAGGCAAACATCCAGACCCCCAGCACGATGCGGCTGAGGTTGGACGCCGCAAACCGGTCCAGCCCCTCCAGCGCGCCCCGCAACCCACTGGCCAGCGTGGTCGGCAACACGCCCACGGCGGCAATCAAAAAGGCCAGTCGTGCATCGTCCTGCAACGCGGGGCTAATCTTGAGCCACTGGTTGGCCAGGCCCGGTGCCAGCGCCCAGATAAGTGCCATGCCCAGCACGCCAGCGCCCAGGGTGAGCAACATACCCGAGCGCAACAGTGGCCCGGCATCGGCCACCCGCCCGTTGGCGCCCAGCTGGCTGAGTTGCACAGTCAGCGCCCGACCGACCCCCAGGTCAAACACGCTGAAGTAGCCGATCAGGCCCCAAACCAGCGTCAACACTCCAAACGCCTCACTTCCCAAGCGGTTCAGGGTAAAAGGTATCAGAGCCAGCCCCGCTACCATGGGAATGGCGGTGCCTGCCAGGTTCCACAAGGCGTTGCGTTTGAGCGACATGGGGCTATTTTAGGAGACGGACGCCTGCCCCCTCGGGCGTCAACGCAGTCAAGTACTGGCTAGACGTTCCGTAACCATCTGTTTGGTAACCACACATCCCGTGCAGACTCCAAATCTGCAGCGTCTAGAAGGTCGACTTCTTCTTCGCTGGGATACCAAAAAACTGTCGCAAATTCGGTGATCGCATCAACATCTGCAACGCCTGCCGGTTGCGAAAAAATCGGGATCTATGGGGCTGGCCAACGACGCACGCATTTCAATGTTGTACGCCTTCTTAAAACCGATTCGATGGAAAAGCAAACTCGCCATGATTCTGCTCGCCATCTGTTCAATATCGCTCTGTGAGTACAAGCTGGTCAATGTTGTTCAAAACCGAACGTCACGGGTACCTCAGCGAAGCCTGTATAGCCGGACAGGAACCAATAGCGGAACTTGAACATGTCAGCGCTCGAGTCGTTTGTCCAGAAACTGGTGGGAATACTCCGTTCAGAGCCGCCGCCTGTCCCTCGGTTGCCAGGAACCTTGAAAGGAGATTCGTGATAGTCCAGTAGTAGTGGTAGAGCAAGCCCCGCCGCCGCGTCTGGCGACTCGCCTAGTCGATCCGCAGGGGGTAGTTTGTATGCGGTCTGTCACATCTACCAACTCACACATGGTCTACATCCGGTGCAGCACCATTGCCCCCAAGGCGGCCTGCCGGTGAGGTTGACGTGACAGCCAGTCCACAAAGAGTGGCATTCGCTATCATTGGCACCGTGAACCCAACCCTTACGCCCCCTACCACCACGCTTCCCTTGGTGTCGATCCTGATACGCAGCATGGACCGTCCATTTCTTGCTCAAGCACTGGACTCGATTGCCCTGCAGACCTACCCAAACATAGAAGTTGTGGTATTGGCGGTAAGTCCCCACCACGCAAAATTGACCGCACATTGCGGAGCTTTCCCGTTGCGCCTGGTGCCAACCGACCAACCGGTGATGCGCAGCGCCGCAGCCAATCGGGCGATGGATGCGGCGCAGGGCGAACTACTGATGTTTCTGGACGATGACGACTGGATGATGCCAGACCACATCGCCCGCTTGGCCGAAGTGCTTACGAAACAACCGCATGCTCTGGCGGTCTACACTGGCATTGCCCTGGTGGATGGTCAAGGTAAGTCCATGGGCCAGGTATTTGACCTGCCGTTTGACGGTATACGCCAGTTGGCTGGCAACCTCACCCCCATCCATTCGGTGTTGTTCAAGGCCAGCGTGACGGAACAAGGTTGCCGCTTCGATGAGGCTCTGGATCGTCTGGAAGACTGGGACTTCTGGCTGCAACTGGCCAAGCTCGCTCCCATGGTGCACTTGCCCGGCGTGAGTGCGGTCTACCGGATCCATGAGAGTTCGGGCGTGCACAGCGACTCTGGGCCTCTGGGTGCCGCATCGGCCCGCATTTACTCCAAGTGGGATACCCAATGGACGTCACAGCAGGTGGGCCAGATCATGCTGCGGGTCTGGGCCTACCCTGAAATGGAAACGCACGTTGCAGACGCCCGGGCTCGGGCGGAATTGGCAGAGCAGAGCCTGGCAATCAGCCAGGCCACCATCCAGGCGCAGATGGCGTGCATGGAGCAGCAAACGTCGACCATATCACCCGCTCTGGCGCTGCTGGCATCCACTCTGGCGCAACAACAAGCACAAACCCAATCGCTGCTACAGGAACTGCATCAGACCCGAGCCAGTCTGGCCAACGTTGATGCGGAACGGGTGGCCCTGCTCAAGACCAGCAGTTGGCGTCTGACGCGCCCCCTGCGCTGGGTGAGCAGCGCCTTGAAGCGCAGCCCACTGCGAAGCCTTTTAGGTCCGCTACACCCTACCCAACAGCCCCTGCCACCACCGGTCGACCCCACGCCCAAACCCGAGCCCGCCGCCGTGGCGCCCCCCCCCTATGACGACTGGTTGCATTGGGAAAGCGCCAACCGGGCCGCAGAGCGGGGCCGCTTGCTTGCCGACATACAGATCCTTGCGGACCGGGGTATTGCGCGGCCCACCATTGCGGTGGTGATGCCGTCCTACAACCCGCCCATAGAAATGCTGGAAGCCGCCGTTCAATCGGTCGTCGATCAAAGCTGGCCGCACTGGACCTTGCATATTGCAGACGATGCATCCACCAAACCAGATGTTAGAACGGCATTGGATGCGCTGGCGCAACGGGACTCGCGGATCCATGTGCTTTTTTCGGAGACCAACGGCCATATATCCAGGGCAAGCAACCTGGCGCTGTCAACCGTGACCGCCCCATTTTTTGCGCTGCTGGACCAGGACGATTTGCTGGCACAAGATGCACTGCTGCATGTTGCCATGCAAATCATGCAACAGCCGGATGTGGGTATCATTTATTCCGATGAAGACAAAGTGGACACGTCTGGACAACGTTCTGGACCGTACTTCAAACCGGACTTCAACCCGGACCTGCTGCTGGGGCAAAACACCATCAGTCATTTGGGCGTGTATTCCACCGCATTGGTTCAATCGGTTGGTGGTTTTCGTGTGGGATACGAAGGGTCACAGGACCACGACCTAGCCCTGCGTTGCATTGAGCGCCTGCGTGCCGACCAGGTGGTGCATATCCCACGGGTGCTGTACCACTGGCGGGTCCATGCGGGCAGCACGGCCTCCAGTGTGGGGGAAAAACCCTATGCACTGGTTGCCGGTGTTGCGGCGGTGCAGGACCATCTGGACAGGACCGAGCCAGACGCCCAGGCGTCTTTGATAGAAGACATCAATTTGTACCGTGTACGATTTTCCGTACCGACACCACAACCCACCGTGACCGTCATCGTGCCAACGCGCAATGGCCTCGCCGTACTCAAGCCTTGTATTGAAGGGCTGCTGCATGACACAGATTACTACGCCATGCAGGTTCTGATTGTCGACAACGGGTCAGACGACCCTGACACCCTGTTGCACATGACCAAATGGGCACAAGACCCACGGGTACGCATCCGACGCGACGAACGCCCCTTCAATTTCTCGGCATTGAACAATGCGGCAGTGGCTGCCGTGGACAGCGAGTTGGTGCTGTTACTCAACAACGACATTTCCATGATCCACCCGGACTGGTTGTTGGAAATGGTGAGCCAGGCACTGCGACCTGGCGTGGGGGCGGTGGGTGCGGCGCTGTGGTACCCGAACGATACACTCCAACATGGCGGCGTCATACTCGGCGTGGGCGGCGTGGCCAGCCATGCCCACAAGGGACTCCCCAAAGGCCACGCCGGGTATTTCGGCAGGGCTCGGCTGTTGCAGTCCCTGACGGCGGTTACTGGAGCCTGTTTACTGGTCCGTCGCAGCCTGTACCAGGCTATTGGTGGCTTGAACGAACGTGACCTGGCGGTGGCTTTCAATGATATCGACTTCTGTATCCGCCTGACCAAGGCGGGCTACCGAACCGTCTGGACCCCGTTTGCTCAGTTGTACCACCACGAATCCGTTTCGCGCGGTGACGATCTTGCTCCCGACAAGGTGGCACGCTTCCAATCGGAAGTGGACTACATGCTCAAGACGTGGGGCGAAGAATTGCTCTACGACCCTGCGTACAACCCCAACCTAACCCTTGGCGCCGATGACTTTTCTATTGCAGAAACGCCGCGGCCCTGGCCGCGGGCAAGGTAGTGAAGTCTTGGCCGACGGGTGACACATGTTTTCGGCAAATTTATAACTTCGAACTATGGCAACAAAAACTGCGCAGCGCGAACTCGCATTGCTAGTCGCAAAGGGCCTTGGGTACCATCAAGGCGGAAACCTGAAGGCCGCAAAAGCAACATACCTAGAAGTTTTAAAAAAAGACACGGAAAATGCCGAAGCACTTCACCTTTTGGGTTGTCTTTTGGATGACCAAGGGAACACTGCACAGGCGATTAAGTTGCTGGTACGCGCCATAAAGTCCAATCCGCAAGCGCACGCACATTCTTATAACCTCGCCAACATGCATCTGAAACAGGGCAATGTCAAAGAGGCCATTCGTTGCTACCGGGAGGCTATTCGCATCAAGCCTGACTACGCTGTGGCTCACAACAATTTGGGGCGCGCATTGACACAAATTGGCCAGCGCAGCGAGGCCAAAGCATCCTTTCTCAATGCAATATCCATTCAGTCAAACTATGCAGACGCGCACTACAACCTGGGGATAGAACTAAAGATTGACGGCGATCTGGACGGCGCTATTGGCGAGTTTCTCTGCTCTCTTCAGATACAGCCTCTCTTTGCTGATGCGTATTGCAATCTTGGGGGTGCTTACTTGCAAACGCAGCACCTCTCTCAGGCTGTGGCTGCTTACACGAAAGCTATTGAAATTGAGCCAAATAACTTCCAAAACCACACAAATCTTGGTGCAGCATTGCTTCGAATGGGCAGACAACAAGACGCCATCATTTCCTTTCAAGCGGCACTGAAGCTCAACCCCAATGATGCGCCTACACGCAGCAACTTAATTCTGGTGTCGACCTACACCGCATCGGATGCGAAGCCACTTCAATTGCTGCTTGAAGAGTGGGAGCAGGTGCATTGCCTACCGCTAAGAAAACTTATCAAAATCCATGCGAACCGAAGAGATCCTGAAAAGCGGCTACGCATAGGGTTTGTTTCGGCCGATTTTCGCGATCATGCTGCAGCCTTTTGGATTGAGCCGATGCTATCCAATTTCAAGCATGACGACTTCGAAGTGTTTTGTTACAGCAGCAATGCAGTCGTCGATTCAACCACCGAGCGGTTTCGATCGTACGCTGATCAGTGGGTCGAGTCCGCGGGTGTGGGCGATGAAGCCTTGGCCGAAAGAATACGGCGCGACTCAATCGATATTCTGGTCGACTTATCGAGTCACACGGAAGGGAATCGACTGTTGGTGTTTGCCCGTCAACCAGCTCCCATACAAGTGAGTTGGTTCGGTTTTCCTATCTCCACAGGGCTGAAGTCCATTCAATATCGAATCACCGACACTGCCATTGACCCACCAGAACAGACTGCAAGCTTTTACTCGGAAGAGCTGGTGCACTTGAACCGTTTCTACGCAGCATACCGACCCGACCCAACAGCGCCTCCGATAGACGCAGGCCCCACCATTCGCAACAACTTCATCACTTTCGCATCGGTCAACAGCTTTGCCAAAATAGCCCCATCCACTCTTGAACTATGGGCCGATATTCTTAGAAGCCTTCAGAATTCGCGATTGATTTTCCAAGCGGCAGGTCTGGAAGACCCAGATTTAGCCACCCAGGTGTGTCGGATATTTGCGGAACGCGGGGTGACTGCAGATCGCTTGTCATTGCGAGGATGGACTCCCATGAGCGGCTTCTTGCTCTTGGGCCAAGAGGCGGACATTGCACTTGACCCTTTCCCTTTCAATGGCGGTGTAACGACTTGTCACACATTGTGGATGGGTTTGCCAGTCATCACCCTGTGTGGTCAATCCGCAGCCAGCCGAGTTGGCCTTTCCATACTCAGCCATTTGGGACTCGCAGACTTGGCTGCGAACAATGCAGAGGACTACAAGATGATTGCGCTGGCTCTTGCCAATGATCGGACAAGGCTTGCAATGCTGCGCGATTCGATGCGATCACGCATGGAGGCCACCGGACTATTGGATGGAGCAAGTTTGTGCTTGGAGGTACGAACTGCCTTCAGAAATATGTGGCGCACCTGGTGCACTAGAGGCTGATAAGGCTACGATGCGCAAGTCCGCACTTGCGCCATCGGTCATGATCGGCCGGAATCAGCGGTCACGTTGCAGGATTCAGCATGTTCCCATCTGCTGCCCAACCACCGCCCAAACTGCCCATGCCTCTTGGGCCAAGGCCGCTAGCGTAACCCGGCTTGCCATAGTAGGCACTGCCCGGTCCGTATATTCCGCCGGGCTCGTTGTCAGAGCAAGATGAAACTGCACCGGTGTAACCACCTGACATCATTGATGTCACAGTCACGGGATCCTGATCGTTTTTCCAGCCAGCATAATCTGTCGCATGTGCCCCATTGGGGTTGTATTGTTGGTACTGCTTAAAGTACAACTTCAGAGCTGTCTCGCCCGTTGGTACGCTGTCGCCTGCAATCTGTTGCGCTTGTGCATTCATACTGTGTATCTGCCACAAGTCTGTAACGCCTTGCTGTTGCAGATATTGATTCATGCTCCTGCCTTGCGCATAGAAGTCTTTAAGTTGCTGTCGAGAAAAGTACTTGCCCGCTAATGTCATCCCGTCGGTTGACTGTCCAGTCACACTTTGAGCCGCCACTTGTTGATTGGCAATAGAAGTCAACACTCCATTGGCGTCCCATTCATAACCATTGCCAGCGTCACCAACCCAGTTTTCTATATTTTCCGCCACCTTCGAAGAGGTTTGGGTACTGAAGCCACATACCTGGATTGCACGCTGAATTTGAGACTCGTTGAGGCCCAGGGTTGCCGCCTGCTTGGCTAAGGCTGCGGGGGTTGATACGCCCGCAAACGCACTTTTTAACTCACTATCTGAATAGGTAGTGGCACCGGCTACGGTTGCCAAGGTTGCAGCGAAAGATGATTGACCTTGGGGCTGCACGGATTGTGGCTGTGACAATGCTGCTGATCCTCTTACCACACTGCTAACGGTATTCACGATCATGTTAATGACTCCAAATTTAAGTGCCTAAGGCATACCAGTGCCCACTTCCACGACATTGTGGACAAATGGACAACTTCCGCATGCTCGAAAAGCGCTAGTATTTGGGTCGTATTCTTCGCCTAGATGCTCAAATCGATCAAGTTCAGCCAAAGACCACTCCATTTTTGGTTGGGGTGGCAACCAAATATCCGATGTATCAGATTAAATACTCTATAAATCCTGTTCAGGCCTCGCCCGAGGCTATCTTTCAACAGGCATTAAGCCTGCACCAAACCGGGGACCTGAAGCAGGCGCGCGTGCTTTATACAAAGGCACTCAATTTGAAGGCAACCCACTCAGATGCCTTGCACATGTTGGGCGTTCTTGAA
>Ga0208514_100127_pt1 | contig 66870 bp, 59 predicted proteins | sample LakWasMet70_HOW9_2_FD_183900 | JGI IMG/M metagenome (GOLD analysis project Ga0208514, IMG submission 183900) | Freshwater sediment methanotrophic microbial communities from Lake Washington under simulated oxygen tension - Sediment Metagenome... | ecosystem: Environmental > Aquatic > Freshwater >...
GCACAGCACGGGCTGTGGCATTCAGCCGCGTGCCGTGGCAGGTGGGGCAATTGGTGTCATGCAGGTCTTCGATATCGGCCTCGGCAAAGGTCTGCTCGCGGCCCTTGTTGTCGTCGTCCTTCACCGAATCGTCAAACACCTTGCGCTGGTCCTTGGTCAACGCTACACCGGTGCCCACGCAATCGGGGCACCAGCCGTGCTTGCTGTTGTAACTGAACAGGCGCGGGTCCAGTTCCACATACGACGTGGAACACACCGGGCAGGCGCGCTTGGTGGAGAACACCTGCACTTGGCCAATACCCGCTGCGGGGGTGCCCGCCAGCATGGCGGCACGCAGGCCATCCATGCCGCTGATCACATGCACCACACCCTTGCCATGCACCAGCGCCGTGGCCAGGGCTGCGCGCAACTCTGCCTCGTGCGCGGGGCTCACATCCAGACTGGCCACGGGCAGTTCGATGTTGTGTTCCTTGAAGCGGTCGATGCGCGGGAAGTTGGTGGTGGGCAGAAAGTTGCCATCCACCCGCAAATGCGTGAAGCCGCGTGGGCGCGCCCAGTCCGCCAGCTCGGTGTACACGCCCTTGCGGCCGGACACCAACGGCGCCAGCAGGCCGATGTGCTGGCCGCGAAAGTTCTTCAGCAACTGCGCCGCGATACTGTCCGCCGACTGCGGCTCCACCGCCGCGCCGTCGTGTATGCAATGCTGGGTTCCCAGCTTCACGTACAGCAGGCGCAGAAAGTGCCAGACCTCGGTGGTCGTGCCCACCGTCGACTTGCGCCCGCCCCGTGAAAGGCGCTGCTCGATCGCCACGGTCGGCGGAATGCCATACACCGCATCGACCTCGGGCCGACCCGCCGGCTGCACGATGGACCGCGCATAGGCGTTCAGCGACTCCAGATACCGCCGCTGCCCTTCGTTGAACAGTATGTCAAACGCCAAGGTGGATTTGCCAGACCCAGATACACCGGTAACAACATTGAACTTGCCACGCGGAATGTCCACCGACAGCGACTTGAGGTTGTGCTCTTTGGCATTGACGATACGAATAGAGTTGTCCGCCGGGGATGGGGTTGCGCCGGGTGACGATTTGGCGGCCGCATCGCGGACGTATGAGGAGCCCGGCGTGACCCTATCCCCGGCAGCGAGCGCCAAATACCTAGCATGCGGTTCAGAAACCTCATGCACAACGCCCATGGCCGCCGCATACTCCCGCAAAGCCTTTCCCGTATGCGACGACGCATGCAGCAACAAGTCCTCCGGCGTGCCATAGGCCACCACTTCACCGCCCGCATCCCCACCTTCCGGCCCCAAGTCGATGAGCCAATCGGCAGCCCGGATCACATCCAGGTTGTGCTCGATCACCAGCAGCGAATGCCCGGCATCCAGCAGCTTGCGCAGCGCCCGCATCAGCTTGGCGATATCGTCAAAATGCAGGCCGGTGGTGGGCTCGTCCAGCATGAACAGCGTGCCACGCCGCGCCACCGCCTGGCGGCTGGCGCTGCTGCTCTTGGCGGCCTCGGCCAGGAAGCCGGCCAGCTTGAGCCGCTGGGCCTCGCCGCCCGACAGCGTGGGCACGGGTTGGCCCAGCTTCACATACTCCAGCCCCACATCGACGATGGGTTGCAGCGCGCGGATCACGTCGCGGTCGTGGGCGAATACGGCGGCGGCTTCGCTGACGGTCAGGTCCAGCACATCGGCGACGTTAAGTCGGCGAGAAACGGCGTCAGCGCCCGCTTTTCGTTCAATCGTCACCTCCAGGATCTCCGGCCGGTAGCGCTTGCCATCGCAGTCCGGGCAACGCAGGTACACGTCGCTCAGGAACTGCATTTCGATGTGCTCAAAGCCCGAGCCGCCGCAGGTGGGGCAGCGCCCGTCGCCTCCGTTGAAGCTGAACTTGCTGGCGGTGTAGCCGCGCTCGCGCGACAGGTCAGCACCGGCAAACAGTTCTCGGATGGCGTCCCAGGCGCCGACGTAACTCACCGGGTTGGAGCGCGCCGTCTTGCCAATCGGCGACTGGTCGACAAACACCACTTCACTCAGTTGCTCGGCACCCAGCAGGCGGCTGTGGGCGCCGGGTGTCTCGGTGGCCTTGCCAAAGTGGCGCAGCAGCGCCGGGGCCAGCACGTCCTGCACCAGCGTGGACTTGCCCGAACCGCTGACACCGGTGATGCACACCAGGCGCTGCAGCGGAATCTCGACGGTCACGTTCTTCAGGTTGTGCTCGGTGGCGCCTTCCAGAATCAGGCGCGGCGTGTTCTCGGCCACCATGCGCTTGAAGCCCATGCCAACCTGCTTGCGTCCGCCCAGGTAGGCACCAGTCAGCGTGTCGGCGCCCTTGAGTGCTTCGGTACTGCCGTCAAACACGATCTGGCCGCCCTTCTCGCCCGGGCCGGGGCCCATGTCGATCATGCGGTCAGCCGCCATCATCACGGCCGGGTCGTGCTCCACCACCACCAGCGTGTTGCCGGCGTCGCGCAGGCGCTGCATGGCGACGATGATGCGGTGCATATCGCGGGGGTGCAGGCCGATGCTGGGTTCGTCCAGCACGAAGAGTGTGTTGACCAGGGAGGTGCCCAGGGCGGTGGTGAGGTTGATGCGTTGGACTTCGCCGCCGCTCAGGGTTCGGCTCTGGCGGTCAAGAGTCAGGTAGCCTATGCCTACGTCGCACAAATACTTCAGCCTTGTGCAGACCTCCTCTAAAAGCAGCTTCAGGGTCTTGGCTTCGGCTTCTGAGGTGGCGGGGGCCGAAGACAGGGGTACGGGGGGTTCCTTGTCGCGAAGCTCAATGTCGTCACCCCCCGCACCCCCGCCTCCGGCTTCGCGCTCGCTGGGGGAATCCAATGCAACAGCCGAAGACACCGCCGCAGCAAGTGACTTTGCAATACCAGCCGGAGTGAGGGCTGGGCTGGGCGGAGTGGGGTCGCCGGGTGACGACATTGAGCTTCGCGACAAGGAGCCCGGCGACCCCGCTTCGCCCAGCCCAGCTTGCAGCGAATCAAAGAACCGCCGCAGCCGATCAATCGGCATCAACATCAAGTCATGCAAACACAACCCTGGCAGGGCTTCGAGCTGGGCACGCGTCCACGTAACACCCTGCGGCATAAACCGCTTGGAGGGCAACAAGACAGCATCCGCCTGCGCCTTGGTCCCGATGCGCCACAACAAACTCTCGGTCTTCAGCCGCGCACCACCACAGGTGCCACAGGGCGTATAGCTGCGGTACTTGGACAGCAGCACGCGGATGTGCATCTTGTAGGCCTTGGTCTCCAGATACGCAAAGAAGCGGTTGATGCCGAACCAGTGCTGGTTCCACTTGCCGTTCCAGTTGGGTGAGCCATTGATGACCCAGCCCTGCTGCTCGGGCGTGAGCTTGTACCAGGGCGTGTCGCGCGGGATGCCGGCCGTTTCAGCGTGGCGCATCAGGTCGTCCTGGCACTCCTGCCACGCGGGGGTCTGCATGGGCTTGACGGCGCCGGCGCGCAGCGTGAGCTTGTCGTTGGGGATGACCAGGCCCAGATCCACCCCGACGACCCGGCCAAAGCCACGGCAGGCTTCACAGGCGCCCACCGCCGAATTGAACGAGAACATCGAAGCAATCGGGTCGGCATAACGGATATCGCTTTGCGGGCAGTGCAGGCCGGTGGAGAAGCGCCACACCGTCGGTTCTGCCATAGCTATCAAATCAGTAGCGGATTGTGTAGATTCCACAAGGGCTGGCGGCTCGTTGACCACATAGACATTGAGCCGGCCGCTGCCGCGTTTCAGCGCCAGTTCGATGGCTTCGAGGACGCGGGCTTTTTCCACGCCGGTGATGCGAAAGCGGTCGGCGACGACGTCCAGGACCTTTCGCTTGTCTACCGCACGCTCGGCATGGATGCGCGTAAAGCCGCTGGCGGACAACCACTGGGTCAGTTCTTCGGCCGTCGTGCTGGCCGGCAACTCCACTGGAAAGGTCAACACCAGGCGTGGGTCGGCGGAGGGCGTATGGATCGCGGCCCGCCGCACCAGCTCCGCATAAATGGTCTCCGGCGTGTCGTGCTGCACCGGTTGGGCCGTGGCCTTGTCAAACAGTTGCGCGGCGCGGGAGTACAGCAGCTTGATGTGGTCGTTCAACTCCGTCATCGTGCCCACGGTAGAGCGGCTGGAGCGCACAGGGTTGGTCTGGTCGATGGCGATGGCTGGCGGCACGCCCTCCACCTTGTCGACGGCCGGCTTGTCCATGCGGTCCAGGAACTGGCGGGCGTAGGCACTGAAGGTCTCTACATAGCGGCGCTGGCCCTCGGCGTACAGCGTGTCGAACACCAGGCTGGACTTGCCGGAGCCGCTGGGGCCCGTGACCACTGTCAATTCGCCAGTGCGGATATCCAGATCCAGGTTCTTCAGATTGTGCTGGCGCGCGCCGCGAATGCGGATGGTTCCCTGGGTCATGGTGCTGTGCTTATTTTGATGAGGCCAATCATTCTAGGGATTTGAGGCCTTGGGGGTGGCCGCGGGGTCTTGGCGACTGTGGCACACCCGGGCAAACCCTAGATGTGGAAGTCCACAACTGGCGCATCCTTGTGACGGTGCCGACAATCGGGACCCCAGCAACCCAGGAGACATTCCATGAAAATTGCCACCCCTTTGTGGAGTGCCTTGTTATTGGTCCTGATGGCGACGAACACCCACGCCCAGTTGCGCATCGGCCAGCCTTCGGGCTTTACCGGCTCGGTGGCGGCCGGGGTGAAGGAAAACACCGCGGGCGCCAAGCTCTACCTGGACGCCGTGAACAAACGCGGCGGCATCCATGGCCAGGCAATCGAATTAATCTCGGTCGATGACAAGTTCGACCCGGCCACCACGGTGGACGTCGCACGGCGCCTGATCACCGAAAAAGGCGTGCTGGCACTGTTCCTGAACCGGGGCACGCCACACGCGCAGGCATTGCTGCCCTTGCTGAGCGAGTATCGCGTCCCCCTGGTGGGCCCCAGCACCGGCGCCATGGCCTTGCACGAACCCGTGCAGCACTGGGTTTTCAACGTGCGCGCGCCCTACCAGAATGAGGCCATCAAGGCGGTGCGGCACCTGGCCAGCATGGGCATGACCCGCATTGCGATACTGCAGACCGATGACTCCTTCGGCGCCGACTCGGCGGCCGGCGCGGAAAAAGGCTTTGCCTCGGTGAAGATGAAACCGGTGCTGGTGCAGAAATTTCCGCGGGACAAGGCGGACTTTGCCGCGCTGGCGGTCCAGGTCACGCGCAGTGAGGCCCAGGCGGTGCTGTACATCGGCTCGTCGGGCACGGTCGCCAGCGGCGTCAAGGCCTTGCGCGCAGCCGGATCGAGCGCGCAGGTGGTGACGCTGTCCAACAATGCGTCGGAGGGCTTCATCAAACTGCTGGGCGACCAGGCACGCGGCGTGGTCGTCACGCAGGTGTTTCCCAACGAACGCGCCGTGACCTACAAGCTGATCAAGGAAGCACAGGAGCTGGCCAAGGCCAATGGTCTGAGTGGCGTCTCGCCTGCCATGCTGGAGGGATTTGCCGCGGCCAAGGTGCTGGTCGAAGGTCTGCGCCGTGCCGGGCCCAAGCCCACCGCCAGCGGCTTGCGTGATGCGCTGGAGACGCTGCAAAAATTCGATATTGGTGGATTGGAAATCAGCTACAGCCCGACCAACCACACCGGCCTGGACTTTGCCGACCTGTCCATCATTGGAGCCGATGGAAAGTTCATGAGGTGAGCGCGCGCTCCAATTCGGCACACTCCTTGGCGCCGACTGCATCCTTGATCTTGGGCAACAGCGCCAGCAGTTCTTCAAAGCCACCGGCGGACTCGACCGCCAGATTCAGGCGAAAGCCCCTTAAACCCAGGCCTGCCGTGAGCTTGGTGGCCAAGGGTTTGGCCTCCTTGTAGCGGTCCTGGGCCGAGTGCGCCTTGAAGGAGTTGGCCACGGCTTCGTCTGCTGCGACCTGCTGCGCATGGGCCTCGGCCAGAAACGCCTCTCCGGGCGCCGGCGTCAAGAAGTTCTGCTCCACCATGTGGTCCACGTCTGCCTGTGTCAAACCCAGTCCTGCAGCGCCGGCGACCACCTGTTCAACGGTCTTGTTGCCGTCAAACATGATGAAGGCTGTGCGTTGCCTGGCGGAAAACAGAGGCGAACGCGCCTTGAACGCCTGCTGACCAGTCTCTGTCTTTATCAGTTTCATGCGTGCATCCTAACGACCGGGCATCCACCTTGCAATAGGTGGTGCCCCGCTAGGATCATATACGCCGTATACCGCGCATCAAACAATTACTTGGCAACACCGCTGGCTGGCACAGATGCTGCCGATGCAGGCACAGCCGGTGCAGCTTCGGGGGCGTGCGTTGTTTCACTACCGTGCTTTTCACCACTCATGTCGATGTCACCGCCCTTGCTCAGAATAAACAAAGCCAGGCCGGCAAAGACTACAAAAGCCACAACAATTTTCCACATAGCAATTCCTAAAAAAAAAGACCCCGGACCACAGTGGTCCGGGGTCGTCAACTCACTGGGGCATCAATCGTTGGCGTAGATGTCCACGTCTTTGGTTTCCTTGACGAACAGCATGCCGATGACAAAGGTCATGCCGGCCACGATGATCGGGTACCACAAACCGTTGTACATGTTACCTGTCTGCGCCACGATGGCGAAGGCAGTGGTGGGCAACAGGCCACCGAACCAGCCGTTACCAATGTGGTAGGGCAGGCTCATCGATGTGTAACGGATGCGGGTGGGGAACATTTCAACCAGCATGGCGGCAATAGGACCGTACACCATGGTCACCAGAATCACCAGGTAGGTGAGGATGGCAATAACGGTCACCTTGTCGAACTTGGCCATGTCAGCCTTGGCAGGGTAGCCAGCAGCCTTGAGCGCATCGTTCAGACTCTTGTTGAAGGCGTCAGCCTGTACCTTGGCATCTTCCTTGGAAAGGCCCTTGACCGTGTAACCAGGGATAACTGTGGTTCCAACCGTAATGGAAGCAACTGTACCGGCCGGAGCAACGGTGTTGTCATAGCTGACCGAGCGTCCAGCCAGCGCCTGCTTGGCGATGTCGCAGGAACTGGTGAACTTCACCGTACCGGTTGGGTTGAACTGGAATGAGCACTCGGCTGGGTTGGCAGTCACGAACACCTTGTTGGCAGCTTGTGCAGCGGCCAGGTCAGGGTTGGCGGCCTTGGTCAGCGCGGTGAACACGGGGAAGTAGGTCACCACGGCCAACAGGCAACCGGCCATGATGATGGGCTTGCGGCCAATCTTGTCGGACCAGGCGCCAAACACGATGAAGAACGGTGTGCCGATGATCAGGGAGATCGCCACCATGATGTTGGCGGTCGCGCCGTCCACCTTCAGGGCTTGCGTCAGGAAGAACAGGGCATAGAACTGGCCGGAATACCAGACCACGGCTTGACCGGCGGTCAGACCGATCAGGGCCAGAATGACGATCTTCAGGTTCTTCCACTGGCCGAAGGACTCGGACAGGGGGGCTTTGGAAGTCTTGCCTTCGGCCTTCATCTTGGTGAAAGCGGGCGACTCATTCATGCTCAAACGGATGTAGACCGACACGGCCAACAACAGGATGGACACGATGAACGGAACACGCCAGCCCCAGTCAGCAAACGCTGCTTCGCCAATCATGGTGCGGGTACCCAGAATCACCATCAGGGACAGGAACAGGCCCAAAGTGGCTGTTGTCTGAATCCACGAGGTGTAGGCACCGCGCTTGCCCATGGGCGAGTGTTCAGCTACATAGGTAGCAGCACCGCCGTACTCACCGCCGAGCGCCAGGCCTTGCAGCATGCGCAGTGCGATCAGGATCACAGGAGCCGCAACACCGATGGTGGCGTAGTTGGGCAGGATACCCACGATGAAAGTGGACAAGCCCATGATCAGGATGGTCACCAGGAAGGTGTACTTGCGACCGATCATGTCACCCAAGCGGCCGAACACCAGTGCGCCGAAGGGACGCACGATGAAACCGGCGGCGAACGCCAGCAGCGCGAAGATGAAGGCAGAGCCTTCGTCCAGTCCGCTGAAGAACTGCTTGGCAATAATGGCTGCCAAAGAACCGTACAGATAAAAGTCATACCACTCAAACACGGTACCCAGCGAGGAAGCGAAGATAACTTTCTTCTCTTCCGCCGACATCGGCCGAGCGGCGACAGCAGCAGTTGTTGCGCTTCTCATAGTCTTGTCTCCAAAGTAAATAAAGGGACCAACCGATACCGGTGGTTGGGCGGACTATGCGTGCCGCGTCTGACCGCGTTCTGACGGGTCGCCAACAGCAACTGACGGCGAACTGAACACAGTCTTACGGGTTAGGCGTTAACCCGCGCGAATTTTTTCCCATTGTGAAAATTTGCGCAAAATTTGCGTTTCGGGCTGGTGTTTTTTGGCGAAACGTATTAGGGAAACCACGCATATTCCCGACAAGACCGTAAGGGCATTGTCAGACCCTCCGCACATGATCCAGCCCCAGCAGCGCCTGCAACACAGCGCGCCGTACGCCATCCCCCATGCCCCAAGGAGAAAAAATGACAGACCCCATCGTGGCCAAGATCGAGGCCAACCCCAAGTACCACGAGTTGCGCCGCAAACGCAATTCGTTTGGCTGGCTGCTCACCATCATCATGATGGTGGTCTATTACGGCTACATCGCGCTGATCGCCTTCAACAAGCCCTTCCTGGCACAGCCCATTGGCGCTGGCGTCACCACCGTGGGTGTTCCGATTGGCATGTTTGTCATCGTGTTCACCATCGTCATCACTGGCATTTATGTGCGTCGCGCCAATGGCGAATACGACCGTCTGACCGCCGAAATCCTGAAAGAAGCGTCCAAATGAAGAAGGCCGGATTCCAACTCCTGATCGCGCTGGGCGCACTGTTCGCGGCAGCCGCCGCGCAAGCCGCCGGCGCCGACCTGGGGCAAGTCGACAAGCAGCCTACCAACTGGGTTGCCATTGGCATGTTTGGCACCTTCGTGGTGGCCACCCTGTTTATCACCAAGTGGGCTGCAGGCCGCACCAAGTCGGCGGCCGACTTCTATACCGGCGGTGGCGGCATCACCGGTTTTCAGAATGGCCTGGCCATTGCCGGCGACTACATGTCGGCCGCGTCCTTTTTGGGCATCTCCGCGGCCGTGATGGCTGCGGGCTATGACGGCCTTATTTACTCCATCGGCTTTCTGGTCGGCTGGCCTGTTATCACCTTCCTGATGGCCGAGCGCCTGCGCAACCTGGGCAAATTCACCTTTGCCGACGTGGCGGGTTACCGCTTCCAGCAGACCCCGATACGCGTCTTTGCGGCATCGGGCACCCTGGTGGTGGTGGCGTTCTACCTGATCGCCCAGATGGTGGGCGCCGGTTCGCTGATCAAGCTGCTGTTTGGTCTGGAGTACTGGATGGCCGTGGTCATCGTTGGCGCGCTGATGATGATTTACGTGCTGTTTGGCGGCATGACGGCCACCACCTGGGTGCAGATCATCAAGGCCTGCCTGCTGCTGGCTGGCGTGAGCTTCATGGCCTTCATGGTGATGGCGCAGTTTGGGTTCAGCTTTGAAGCGTTGTTTGCCAGGGGCGTGGAAGTCAAGGCTCTGATCGCTACGAACACCGGCAAGACACCGGAAGAGGCGGCCAAGATTGGCCTGTCCATCATGGGACCTGGCGGCTTTATCAAGGACCCGATCTCCGCCATTTCTTTTGGCATGGCATTGATGTTTGGTACCGCCGGCCTGCCCCACATCCTGATGCGGTTCTTCACGGTGCCCGATGCCAAGCAGGCCCGCAAATCGGTGTTCTGGGCCACCACCTGGATCGGCTACTTCTATGTGCTGATTTTCATCATCGGCTTTGGCGCGATCACCCTGGTGCTGACCAACCCCGAGTTTGCCAACATCGCGACCGGCGTCATCAAGGGCGGCGGCGGCTCGGCCAATATGGCTGCTGTTCTGGTGGCCAAGGCGGTGGGCGGCAACGTGTTCTTCGGCTTCATCTCGGCTGTGGCGTTTGCCACCATTCTGGCCGTGGTCGCTGGCTTGACCCTGTCGGGCGCCTCCGCCGTGTCACATGACATCTATGCGACTGTGATCAAAAAGGGCAATGCCGACAGCGACTCCGAGCTGAAAGTGTCGCGCCTGACCACACTGGCACTGGGCGTTGTGGCCGTGGGCCTGGGCATTGCGTTCGAGAAGCAGAACATTGCGTTCATGGTGTCTCTGGCCTTTGCGATTGCCGCGTCGGCCAACTTCCCGGTGCTGTTCATGTCGGTGCTGTGGAAAGATTGCACAACCAAGGGCGCGGTGATTGGTGGATTCCTGGGTCTGATCTCCTCAGTCGTGTTGACCGTGGTGTCGCCCTCCGTGTGGGAAGCCACATTAGGCAACCCCAAGGGCTCGGCCTGGCTCCCCTACTCGTCACCGGCCCTGTTCTCCATGACCATTGGTTTCGTGGGCGTATGGCTGTTCTCCATGCTGGACCGCAGCCCGCAAGCCGCCAAGGAACGTGCCGCTTACAAGGCGCAACAGGTGCGCTCGGAAACCGGCCTGGGTGCCTCGGGCGCCTCGGGTCACTAAAAGGCTAGCCTCAAGGACGCGTCAGGCGCAGCACCTCACCGACGCGGGCCTTGGCCACATCCTCCGCATGGAAAGGTAGCACCGGCCATTCCTTGCGCGAGTACAGGCGCATCTGGTCGTTGGCGTGGGGCGATGCGGGGTCGGTGCTCTGGCCGTAGGTCAGCACCGCGTTGGCTACCGGGCCGCGTGCGTCGAAGGTGACGGACTGCACATAGCTGCTGCCATAGTCAATCAGAAGCCCCTTGGCCGTGATGCCCGGTGCGAACTGGTTGCCCAGGTTGTTGAGCACGCCTTCGATTTCGTCACCACCATGCAAGGCAATGGCCTCAGTGGTGATCAGGGGCCGCTGTACCGTGCCGAGCGGGGCATCCAGCACAAAGCCGGCCGCGCGCACCGCCTTGACGGCGGCGGTCAACGCATCCCACACCTTGCCGGCCACGGCAGGGTCGGCCATCTTCAGACCGGCCGGGGTTGCTGCGGGCTGTGCCAGATCGAACGCGATGCGGTGCAGGCCCGGCACCGTGCGCACTGCACGCCAGAACTCGCGGAACAGGTGGGCGCCGCGTGCCTCCAGGTTGTTGGTGCGGTCCCAGCCGCGCAGGGCGGCGCAACCGTCACGCGCTTCGGCCGTGGGTGCATCGCCGCAGGCGGCCAGCAGGTCGGGCACGACGACACTGGCCATGAAGTTGCGGTTGGAAAACAGCTGGCGCTGTGCCGCTTCGGGTGTGATCTTGCCCTGCGCCAGCAATTCAGGAATCTCGGTCAGGCCAGCGCGGGTGCGGGGGCGCGTCACGCTGGTGTTGCCCACCATGGGCGATATGCCGGACCATTGCTGCAGCGGGTTGGTGTAGTAGAAGCCGTCATTGCTGTTGTGCACCCAGTCGCTGCGCACGGTTGTGGGCATGCGCTCCATGGGGATGAGGCCGGGGATGGGTGACGCGGGGTCGCGGCGCCAGTCGCAGTCGCTCTTTGACCCATCCAGCACCACCAGCCCGGCGGCAGGTAGCAGCGCGGCCGCTGGCTTGCTCGGCGCACAGCGCTGCAGCTGCGCGGCGTCCACGTCGGGCACAACCGACACGTCGGCATACAGTGTGTTGCCGTCGCGGTCGGCGGCCAGCGTGTTGACCCAGGGCGTGCCGATGTTCTTCATGGCCTGGCGCAGTTCGTGCACATTGCGGGCACGGCCAAAGCCGAGCGACGCGTCGGTGGCACGCACATTGCCGACATTCGCATCCTTCAGGGCGTAGGCCGTCTTGGCGGTCCAGTTCAGGCCGGCGCGCGGAATGACAACCACCGGACCCCAGCGCGTGGACCAGACCGTATGGCTCTTGGCCTGCAGGCTGCCATCGGCACCCGGCACCTGAATGCTGACGTTGCGCGGCGTCATCTTGACGGTCTGCCCGTCGACCACATAGCTGGTGGGGTCGCCAGCGGCCAGTGTCAATTCATGCAGCGTAAAGCGCTTGCCGGTGGAGACCGTGTGGGACCAGGCCACGTCCTTGTTGAAGCCAATGGTCACATTGGGAAAATTGCCAATGCCCACGCCCATCACATCCAGGTTGCCGGGTATGGTGAGGTGGACCTGCCAGAAGCGGTTGACACCGGCCCACGGAAAGTGCGGGTTGCCGACCAGCAGGCCACTGCCGTTGGCGGTGGTGTCCTTGCCGAAAGCCCAGGCGTTGGAGCCCAATGGCGAATCGAGCAGACCCATCTCCCGCATCGCTTCCGAGGCGTCTGCCAGGTGGACCGGGGTAGCCAGAGCTGCCGTTGGCGCCGGTGGACGGGCACCCAGCATGGCGTCTGCAAGGGCGGCAGTAGCCGCCTGCACCGCGGTCAGCTCGCCCTGGCGGCGGAATTCGGCCAGGGTCATCGGTCGCACCCACGGCTGGTTGTTGCAGGCCACGGGCAGTTTGCCCGGGTTGTCAGCCAGGTAACGGTTATAGCCAGCGACGGCCCCGCGCGCCAGTGCCAGCGACTCGGCACTGGCGTTGGTGGTCCAGGTGCGCTCCAGCGCCGCGTCGTCCATGTGGGCGGCGATGAAGAAATCGATCTGCTCGTTGGGCAGCATGCGCCGCGCCAGCAAGCCCGGGGTGGCAGCGCCAAAGTAGCGCGAGCGCTCGCCACGCACGGTGACCAGTTGGTTGGCTGTCATGCAGACGTTGTCCTGTGCATAGGCATAGGCCATGGCGTAGGCCAGGGTTTCCGGGTCGGGTGCGCTGATGTGCGGCACGCCGTTGGCGGTGCGCTGGATGGTGGCGGTGCGGGCGTCGGGCCCACCAGGCGGCGTGGCGCAGGCAGCCAGCAGCACGGCAGCAGCAACAGGGGCCATTGGGGCCAACCAACGGGGGATGGATCGTGAAGCGCACGGATGCATGGGGACTCCTGGATAAATGGATTTCTTGTGGCATCCATGATCAGCGCAATCGCGCTGATCTGCCATGCGGGTTGTCCCTAGCGGGGCCAGCCCGCCGCGCGCTATGCAGATCCCAATTGCCGCAGCTTCACAAACGCCAGTGCCGCCATCACCGCATCGTTCAGGGCATCGTGGGCGGGCCACAGCGGCAGGTCCAGATCGCGCATTAGGGTGTCAAAGCGCAGGTCGATGGCGGGGTGGTCGCGCGCGCTGGACGGCAACTGCTGGTACTTGTAGTCGTAGTAAAGGCCCGAGACCTCGATCTTCTCCTGCGGCAGGCCCATGCCCAGGATGGGGAACAGCACGCGGTTGATCATGGCCACATCGAACTCCAGGTAGTAGCCCACCAGCGGGCGGCTGCCGATGAAGTGCATCAATTGCACCATGCGCTCGCTGGTCATGACCCGGTTGCCACAAATGCGCACGGCGCCGATGGCAATGATGTCGTCGGACTTGGTGTCCAGCCCGGTGGTCTCGCAGTCCAGCGCCACCCACTCATCTTTGGGTGGTGCATCCCACATGAAGCGGAAACGCGGATCGCCCAGGTGGTACAGCATCCAGCCGCGCTTGAGGGCGGCCAACCATTTGGCCAGTGGGTAGTCGGCCGCCACTACAAGACTTCCAGATGGAAGCGCTGGTTGAGTAGCACCTTGAAGAGCTTGACCACGCCCAGCGTGTCCTTGAGCAAATCGCGGTCCAGGCTGCTGAGCTTTTCCATCTGGATGCCACCCGACACGGCGTGGCCGGTGTCCAGCTCCTGCAAACCGACCTTGAGCTTGAGCCCCATGAAGAAGTGCAGGCTGTCGATCAGGTCGGCCGCCAGCTTCTCGGGCAACTTGCCCGCCGCCACCAAGGCGTCAATACGGCCCACCGTCGTCACCTCCGTCAGGCGCTGCGCCAGCGCCAGGCTGCGAATGCCATGCACCAGCGGAAAGGTACCGACCTTTTTCAGGTCCAACTGTTCGCCGTCCTTGTCACCGAGCGACAGCAGGCGGTTCCACCAGCCGTGGCTGCTGCCAAAGAAATTGATGGCCGACGCAAATCGCGCCAGCATGGCATCGTTGTCGGCGGTCAGGTCAAACACGGCGGAGCGCACCTTCTCCAACAGACTGGTGTCGCCGCAGACGGCATGGGCGTCCAGAAAAATCGCCAGCTCCATCAGGCTGTCCGGGCTGGCGGTGACCGACCACAGGCGCACCATCTGGCTGAACTCCGACACGCTCTGGCGCCAGTGCGGGTTGCTGACCATGATGTTACCGGGGCACTGCGGGTAGCCAAAATCGGTCAGCGCCGCCGAGAACTGCTGGCACACCTGGGCCAGGTCGACCGAGCACACATAGCCGTCGCGCAGCACCAGACCGTTGTCCTGGTCGGTCTTGAGCAACTGCTCTCCCCTGCCCTCGCTGCCCATCACGAACAGGCAGCTGTTGGCCACCAGATCCGGCGGGGCAATCAAGTGCCATGCCCGCTCGAACAGGCGCAAATTGAGCTCCTGCACCAGCCGGGCAATCATGTTGACCTTGGTGCCACTGCGGTGCAGCAGCGCAATCAGCCGGGTGATCTGGCCCGCCGCCACCTTTAACGCACCGACGTCTTGTGCAGCAATGATTTGCTCGTTGATCTGGTAGGACTGGTTGGACAGAAAGCCGAACAAATCCAGCGCTTCCAGAATCCCGTGGATATGCCCGCCTTCGGCCACCAGCACCCGGTGCACCTTGTGCTTGATCAGGGTTGCCAGCGCATCGCCGATCAGGTCGCTGGGGCGCACGGTGACCAGCGAAAAGTTGGCCAGCTCGCGCACCGGCAACTGGTCCAGCGGCGTGCCATGCAGAATCGCCTTTTGCAGCCCTGTCGTCGTAAAGATGCCCAGCGCGCTAGTGGCCGCACGCGCATCACGCACCAGCACCGCGCCAATGCGCAGGGCCTGAAAGGTCTTGACCACGTCCAGGATGCTGGTGTCGGCGTCGACAAAATGCGGCGGGTGGATGAAGGCCGCATCGACCCGCGCCATGGTCAGCGACTGCAGCTCGTGACGGTTTTGCCGCTCGGACAGGGCGCTGAGCTTGTTGGACAGGTCTGAAAACAGCAGAGCGCCAAAGGTGGCGTTTTCGGCGATCAGGTCGCTGACGGCCTGCTTGGCCAACTGGTAGGCCACTACCTCTTCGGCCGCCACGAATTTGCTGCTGACTTTGCCAGCGACCAGGGCCCGGCCGTCAAAGGTGTCGTCGGGGCCATAGGTGGTGAGCACCTCGTTGCCGTCAAGCTGCTGGACAAAGCCCTTGATGATGACAAACAGGTGGGTGGGTGGATCACCCAGCGCCAAAATGGTCTTGCCCTTGGGGAAGTAGGCAATGTCGACGCTGTCGCGAACCAGCCGCTGCTGGTCCAGCGTCAGGCAATCAAAAGGAGATGCGGAGAAGTTGAAGGCGCCTGGCATGCTTCAATTTTCCCACCGCCAAACCCTGACTTTACTGACGGGCGGCCCCCACAGGAACGGTTTTTGCGCCGTCCCAGGCCGGGCCATCAAACCAGGCATCGCCCTGCAGGTAGGCACGTAGCATGGGCAGGCCGTCCAGCCCCCAGAACACCTTGCCATCGACCTCAAATGCCGGCACACCAAACACGCCCTTGGCAATGGCCTCTTCGGCATGCGCGCGCAGCTGGGCCTTGACCGTGTCATCCCCCGGGTCGCGCGCGGGAGCCAGCTGTTGTGTGAGAGCGGCCAGCCGGGTCGCATCGGCCGCATCCTGGCCACCCACCCACACATGCTTGAACACGGTTTCGCAGACATAGCGGTTGGGCTGTCCATTGGGATCGGTGGCAATGGCCAGGCGCAGCAGGTCCAGCGGGTTGAACGGGTGGGCAGCGGGCAGGTCCAGCGTGCGACCCCTGCTGTGGGCCAGCCACTGCACCTGGCGGTAGGTCCAGTCGCGTTTGGCCGGGATTTCGGCCGGGCCCAACTGACCATGGTGCTTGAGCAGCGCGGCAAACAGCAGCGGCTTGTAGGTCACGGAATAGCTCAGCCCCATCAGGGTTTCGGGTAGCTCTTCGAACGCCAGCCAGGCGTAGGGCGAGATGAAGTCCAGGTAGCAGGTGATGTGTTTCATGGTGCAGTGGGTTCGAGTGCCGTGATGCGTTGCGCAATCAGCGCCCAGACGGCCTTTTTCTCCAGGTCGTTGGCAGTGCTCCAGAGCCGGATTTCGTCGATGCTGCGCAGGCAACCTTCGCAGAACGCCCGCTGTGCATCCATGCGGCATACCGAGACACAGGGTGATGGAACATTTTCGGTGCTAGCCCTCGCCAACACTGCACGCTCCGCTAGCATTTCAATAGCAGTCATGAGCATCTCAGGATTTGGGGGTCTGTGTGACATTGGCCGTGGGGGCATCCGCCAACAGCGCCAGATCGTGCGGGCGCAGCTTGAATACGCCGTGCGGGTGGCCGGCGGCGGCCCAGATTTCCTCGAAGCGAAACAGCTCCTCGTCCACCAGCGTCACCGGCGGCTGCGCATGCGCCAACGGCGACACGCCACCGATGCTGAAACCAGTTTTGGCCTTCACGAAGTCGGCATCGGCGCGGCCGAGCTTGCCGACCAACGCCTCGACCTTCTTCTCGTCCACGCGCCGGTCGCCGGAAGTGATGACCAGCACGGCCACATCATCCTCCTTGCGGCGAAAGATGATGCTCTTGGCAATCTGGCCGAGTGCAATACCCAGCGCATCGGCGGCCTGCTGGGCAGTGCGTGCGGCGTCATCCAGCATCACCGGGGCATGGGGGTGATTCTTGGCCTTTAATGCCGCTGCCACACGCTGCACGCCTTCGGGTAGGGTGTTGCCCTCCAAGGAGTCCTTCGCGCCTTGGGACGGCCCGGCGGCGCTCACGCCTGCCCTCGTTTGTTCAGCAACGCGGTCGCCGCCCGTGAGTTGGGCTTGCGCTGCAAGAAGTCGCTGATGAACTTACCGGCATCCACCAGCTTGTCCAGGTCAATGCCGGTCGCTATGCCCATGCCGTGCAACAAATAGACCACGTCTTCCGAGGCCACATTGCCGGTCGCACCCTTGGCATAGGGGCAGCCACCCAGCCCGGCCACCGAGGTGTCGAACTGCCATACACCCATTTGCAGGCTGGCCAAGGTGTTGGCCAGCGCCATGCCGTAGGTGTCGTGGAAATGGCCGGAAATCTGGTCGATGGTGTACACCGTCAATGCGGCTTCCAGCGCCCGCTGCACTTTCAATGGCGTCCCAACACCAATGGTGTCGGCCACGCCCACGTGCTGCACGCCGATCTCGTGCATCAGCCGCGCCACCAGAGCCACGCGCTCGGGCGCGATCTCGCCCTCATACGGGCAACCCACGGCGCAGGAGATGGCGCCGCGCACCGCAATGCCCTGGGCCAGCGCCGCCTGCACAACGGGGCGGAAGCGCTCGATGCTCTCGGCAATGGAGCAATTGATGTTCTTCTGACTGAAGGCCTCGCTGGCCGCACCAAACACCACGATTTCATCGGGCTGTGTCTTCACCGCGGCCTCAAAGCCCTGCAGATTGGGCGTCAGCACCGAGTAGCGCACGCCGCTCTGGCGCTGGATGCCGGCCATGACTTCGGCGTTGTCCGCCATCTGAGGCACCCATTTCGGACTGACGAAGCTGGTGACTTCGATCTCTTTCAAGCCGGCGTCCTGCAGGCGGTGCACCAGTTCGATCTTGACGGCGGCCGGCACCGGCTGCTTTTCATTCTGCAGGCCGTCGCGGGGGCCGACTTCAACCAGTTTGACGCGGGAGGGAATAGTCATGGGTGTTTCTTCCGTTCAATCGATACCAATTCAATCATTTGTCTTCGCCGTAGCCCCAATAGCCCGCTTCGCGTTGGTGGCGGATCGCGAGTATCAGCACAGCCTCGTGTTCATCTTCAACGCTGTACAAGGCTAGATACCCCGTACGCCCCCGGGAAATCACCAGCTCACGCAGCCCGTATTCAACCGGGCGGCCAATCAGCGGGTGGCGGACCAGCAAGCCAACCGCCTCCGCAATCAGGTCGACCGTGCCAGCCGCAGCCACGGGGTCGGCTTCGATCAAGAAATCGGTCAAACGCTCGAGGTCAGCGAGCGCCCGCCCCGAATAACTCAGCCTTGCCAAGATTTGGCTTTCGGCTTTGTCGCTTTTTTGTCGATGATGCGCGCTTTCAAATACGCGTGCACTTCATTGGCTTCAAATCCCTTTCCACTCTTTAACATCACGACGCGCGCTGCTTGTGCCTCGCCCACAAAACCTGCTCGCAACTCCGCCGCCGCAGCGGCATGCTCGATGGCATCCACCATGAAAGCATGCGGAGACACGCCCTGCTTTTGCGCCACGGCAACGGTGCGTTGCTTGAGTTCGTCAGAGAGTTTCAGGGATGTAGTGGCCATGGCAACAATTCTTGGTTAGAGGTGTCACCATGGTAGCACCTTTTGGACAAAAAGCAGCGATAAGGTTCAGCTTGTATGGGGGCGAAGGTAGAGGCAGAGTCAGCGGAATCTTGCTACCAACGCAGCCAGCCAGTCCCACACCTGGGAGCCCGGGTAGGCGCGGTATACGTCAGCCAGCACGGCGTCCCACTGTACTTGCGTTGCAGGCAGCAACTGGGCACGCAAGGCCCTGTGCGTGCGCAACAGATGGCCCAGATTGTCCAAGATCTCCCCGGAGGTGGACCCCGTGGTCACCGCTTGCACCAGCGCATCGGCCACCGCGCCGGCACCGACACGGCGCGCGTCCGCTATCACTGCATCCAGTGCGGGCCAGGACACTTCTGACGGTGTTGCGCTCATCGTAAGGTTGCGGTCGTGTCAGTAACCCTGTCCGCGATCCACCACGCCCGCAACGGGTTCGCCACGTTGCAGTGCCGCGATCTTGCCGGCAATCTGCGCAATGCTCTCGCTACGCAGGGTGCGTGCCGAGGTATGCGGCGTGACGGTGATCTTGGGGTGCGTCCAGAACGGATGGCCGGCCGGCAGTGGTTCGGTGCGGAACACATCCAGCGTGGCGCCGGCGATGTGACCACTCTCCAACAGCGCCAGCAGATCGTCTTCCACCAGATGGGCGCCGCGCGCCACATTGATGATGTAGCCGCCGGTCTGCAGGCTTGATAGGCTGTCACGGTTGATGATGTCACGGGTATCAGGAGTGAGCGGCAGCAGACACACCAGCACGCGGCTGGCGGCCAGAAAGTCCTGGAAGCCTTGTGCGCCGGAAAAGCATTGCACGCCGTCGACCGCCTTGGACGAGCGGCTCCAGCCATTGACAGCAAATTCAAACTGCGCCAGCGAACGCGCCACGCGCTCCCCCAGCACGCCCAGCCCCATGATGCCTACCGGAAAATCGGCCCGATCACGCGGCTTGCGGAACGACCACTTGCCCTGGCGTGTGTCGGCCTCATAGGCATCGAATTCGCGGAAGTGGCGGATGACGGCATGGCACACATACTCGGCCATTTGCACCGACATGCCAGCATCATCCAGCCGCACGATCAGTGCCTGGGACGGCAGCTTGAGTTTGAGCAGCGCATCGACTCCGGCACCAATGTTGAACACGGCCTTCAGTTGTGCCTGCTCGTCAAAAAACTGCTGGGGCGGCGCCCACACCACGGCGTAGTCGGCTGGCGGCGTGCCGGGAGCCCATAGCGAGACGTCCGTGCCCGGCAGCGCCGCACGCAGGCCCTGCAGCCATGGCTCGGACGCGGTGTCGGTGCAGCAGAACGTGACCCGCATGTCAGCCAGTGACTTCCAGCTTCAGCAACTCGGCGCCTTCGGTCACCTGGTCACCGGGGGCGAATAGCAGTTCGGCCACCGTGCCATCGGCCGGGGCCGCAATGGTGTGTTCCATCTTCATGGCCTCCATCACGGCCAGCGCCTGGCCCTTCTTGACGGCATCACCGGCCTTGACGGCAAACGACACCACCTTGCCGGGCATGGGCGCGGTCAGGCGACCCACCTCGGCATGCACTTCACCGGCGTGGGCCAGCGCGTCGATTGCTACGATTTGTGTAGCACCCTGCGCAGTGAATACGTGGGCTACCTCGCCTTTTTTATACAAGTGGACGGTGGAACGCAGGTCACCATAACGCACATCCAGCGCACCACCGGCCACTGGCGCGTAACGCAGAGCCGCAGTGTTGCCATCAATCGTCAGTTGCAGGCCGCCATCGTGCAGGCGGGTGAACAGCGCCGTGTGCGGCTCGCCGTGGAACTCCAGCTTGAATTCGCGGTTGGACGCACCGTGCGAACGCCAGCCGTCGCGCTGCGCCCAGGGGTCGATCCAGCCGTGGACATTGGCCTGCTGCGCCAGCGCGTGCTCGCTGACCAGCATGTCCGCCACCATGGCCGCGGTCGCCATGTGCAGGCCGACCTTTTCCTGGTTGAACAGCACGGCAGATTCGCGCGGGATCAGCGCCGTGTCGAGTTGCGCCTTGGCAAACGACGGGCTGGTTGTCACATGGCGCAGAAACTGCACGTTGGTCGCCAGGCCCACGATGTGGGTTTGTGCCAGCGCAGTGTCCAACCGCGCCAGGGCCTGTTCGCGGGTGGCGCCGTGCACGATGAGCTTGGCCACCATGGAGTCGTAGAACGGGCTGATGGTGTCGCCCTCGCGCACACCGGCATCCACGCGCACGGCGTTGTCGGCACGCTCGAACGTGGTGCAGGCCGGCAGGCCGTACACATGCAGCGTGCCGGTAGCGGGCAGGAAGTTGTTGTCGGGGTTCTCGGCGCAGATGCGCGCCTCGATGGCGTGGCCGTGGATGCGCAGTTCGTCCTGGCGCAGCGGCAGCGGCTCGCCGGATGCCACGCGCAACTGCCACTCCACGAGGTCCTGGCCGGTGATGGCCTCGGTGACCGGGTGCTCCACCTGCAAGCGGGTGTTCATCTCCATGAAGAAGAAGTTCATCTCGCCACCGTCCCGTTGCTCGACGATGAACTCCACGGTGCCGGCACCGACGTAGTTCACTGCGCGGGCCGCAGCCACGGCGGCCAGGCCCATCTGTGCGCGCATCTCGGGCGTCATGCCGGGCGCGGGGGCTTCTTCCAGCACCTTCTGGTGGCGACGCTGCACGGAGCAATCGCGCTCGAACAGGTAGACGTAATTGCCCTGGGTGTCGCCAAACACCTGGATCTCGATGTGCCGGGGGCGCTGCACATACTTTTCGATCAGCACCGCGTCATCACCAAAGCTGTTGATGGCTTCGCGCTTGCACGAAGCCAGCGCGGCGGCAAAGTCCTCGGACTTGTCCACCGCACGCATGCCCTTGCCACCACCGCCGGCGCTGGCCTTGATCAGCACGGGGTAGCCAATGCGGTCCGCCTCGGCCTGCAGCAGCACCGGGTCCTGGTTGGCGCCGTGGTAGCCGGGCACCAGCGGCACGCCGGCCTTTTCCATCAGCTGCTTGGACTCGGCCTTCAGGCCCATGTCCTTGATAGCCGACGCCGGCGGCCCGATGAAGACCAGCCCCGCCGTGGCACAGGCTTGCGCAAACTCTTCGTTCTCGCTCAGGAATCCATAGCCGGGGTGGATGGCCTGGGCGCCGGTGGCCTTGGCTGCGGCAATGATTTTTTCCCAGCGCAGGTAGCTGTCCTTGGGCGCGCTGCCACCGATGTGGATGGCCTCGTCGCAGGCGGCGACGTGTTTGGCGCCGGCATCGGCATCCGAGTACACAGCCACGGTTTTGACAGCCAGGCGGCGGGCGGTGGCCGCTACGCGGCACGCGATTTCGCCGCGGTTGGCGATAAGGATTTTGGTGAACATGATTGGTATCCTCTTTACATCCGGAACACGCCGAACTTCACATCTGGAATCGGCGCATTCAGCGTGGCCGACAGGCCCAGCGCCAGCACGCGGCGCGTGTCGGCTGGGTCGATGATGCCGTCGTCCCACAACCGGGCCGTGGCGTAGTAGGGGTGGCCCTGCACTTCGTACTGCTGGCGGATCGGCGCCTTGAAGGCTTCTTCCTCGTCCTTGCTCCACGCACCGCCCTTGGCCTCGATGCCGTCGCGGCGCACTGTGGCCAGCACGCTTGCCGCCTGCTCGCCGCCCATGACGCTGATGCGCGCATTCGGCCACATCCACAGGAAGCGCGGACTGTAGGCGCGGCCACACATACCGTAGTTGCCAGCGCCAAAGCTGCCACCAATGATGATGGTGAACTTGGGCACGTTGGCGGTAGCCACGGCCGTGACCATCTTGGCGCCGTTGCGGGCGATGCCCTCGTTCTCGTATTTGCGGCCGACCATGAAGCCGGTGATGTTCTGCAAAAAGATCAGCGGGATCTTGCGCTGGCAGCACAGCTCGATGAAGTGCGCACCCTTCAGCGCCGATTCGCTGAACAAAATGCCGTTGTTGGCGATGATGCCCACCGGCATGCCTTCGATGTGCGCAAAGCCGGTCACCAGCGTGGTGCCGAAGCGGGGTTTGAACTCATGAAACTCGCTCCCGTCAACGATGCGGGCGATGATTTCGCGCACGTCGAAGGGCTTGCGGGTGTCGGTGGGGATCACGCCGTACAACTCTTCTGCTGCAAATTTAGGAGCAACAGGTGCTTTGAGTGCGGGGGCCAGCGACTTCTTTTGGTTGAGGTTGGCCACCGCGGTGCGGGCGATTGACAGCGCATGCAAGTCGTTCTGCGCCAAATGGTCGGCCACACCGGAGAGGCGCGTGTGCACGTCGCCACCGCCCAAATCTTCGGCCGTCACCACCTCACCGGTGGCGGCCTTCACCAAAGGTGGACCGCCCAGGAAGATGGTGCCCTGGTTCTTGACGATGATGGTCTCGTCGCTCATGGCCGGCACGTAGGCGCCGCCGGCCGTGCACGAGCCCATGACCACGGCGATCTGGGCGATGCCCTCGGCGCTCATATTCGCCTGGTTGAAGAAGATGCGGCCAAAGTGGTCGCGGTCCGGAAACACCTCGTCCTGGTTCGGCAGGTTGGCCCCACCCGAGTCCACCAGATAAATGCAGGGCAGGCGGTTCTGCTGCGCAATCTCCTGCGCACGCAAATGCTTCTTGACGGTGACGGGGTAGTAGGTGCCGCCCTTCACTGTGGCGTCGTTGCACACGATCATGCAGTCCACGCCCGACACGCGGCCGATGCCGGCGATGACTCCGGCGCAGGGCGCGCTGTCCGTACCATCACGGTCGGGGTACATGCCCATCGCCGCCAGCGGCGAGAGTTCGAGGAAGGGTGTGCCAGCGTCCAGCAGGTTGTGCACCCGGTCGCGGGGCAGCAGTTTGCCGCGGGCGGTGTGCTTGGCGCGGGCGGCATCACCACCGCCCATGGCGGCCTTGTCGGTCTGGGCGTTCAGGTCGGCCACCAGGGCGCGCATGGCGGCGGCGTTGGCCTGGAAGTCCGCCGAGCGGGCATTGAGTTGGGTTTCGAGGATGGGCATATGAGCGTCTCTTCTTTCAGGCGGTTTTGTCTTCTTGCAGCCCAAGCTGCTGTTTCATTTCATCACGGATCTTGAACTTCTGGATCTTGCCGGTCACGGTCATCGGGAACTCCGACACGAAGCGAATGTAGCGGGGGACCTTGTAGTGCGCAATCTGCCCCTTGCAGAAGGCGCGGATGGATTCTTCGTCCAGCGTCTGGCCCGGGCGAACGATGATCCAGGCGCACAGCTCTTCGCCGTACTTCTGGTCGGGAATGCCGACCACCTGCACGTCCTGCACCTGGGGATGGCGGTACAGAAACTCTTCCACCTCGCGCGGGTAGATGTTCTCGCCGCCACGGATGACCATGTCCTTGATGCGGCCGACGATATTCACGTAGCCCTGCGCGTCCATGGTGGCCAGGTCGCCGGTGTGCATCCAGCCGTCGGCGTCGATGGCTTCGGCCGTCTTCTCCGGGTCGCCCCAGTAGCCGTGCATCACCGAATAGCCCAGCGTGCACAGTTCACCCGTTTGCCCCACCGGAACCACGGCACCGCTCTCGGGGTCCACCACCTTGACCTGCAGGTGCGGCTGCACCTGACCTACGGTGGAGACGCGCCGCTCCAGCTGCGTGGTCGTGCTGCTTTGGCAGCTCACCGGGCTGGTTTCGGTCATGCCATAGGCAATGGTCACCTCGCCCATGTGCATCTCGCTGACGACTCGCTTCATGACCTCGATCGGGCACGGCGAGCCGGCCATGATGCCGGTGCGCAAGCTGCTCAGATCAAACTCGCCAAAGCGCGGATGGTCCAACTCGGCAATGAACATGGTCGGCACGCCATGCAGGCCGGTGCAGCGCTCATCCTGCACCGTCTGCAGGACCGACAGCGCGTCGAAGCCGTCATTGGGGTACACGATGGTGGAGCCGTGCGTGAAGCAGGCCAGATTGCCCAGAACCATGCCAAAGCAGTGGTACAGCGGCACAGGAATGCACAGGCGGTCAGCGGGCGTGAGGCGCATGGCCTCGCCGATGAAAAAGCCGTTATTCAGGATGTTGCGGTGCGTCAGCGTCGCCCCTTTAGGGAACCCGGTTGTCCCGCTGGTGAACTGGATGTTGATCGGCTGCGTGACCTGCAGCGTCCTGGCAATCGTGCTGATGCGCGGGTCAGCGGCATTGCCACTGGCGAGAAGGCTGGAGAAGCGCATCACCCCGGTGCCCTCATCGGGCTGGCCAGGCTCGTCGATCCAGACCACGGTGCGCAAAGCTGGCAGGCGTGCAGACTGCAGGGCGCCAGCCTGGGCGCTGGCCAACTCGGGCGCCAGCTCGCGCAGCATGCCCAAGTATTCGCTGGTCTTGAAGCGCGGCATGGTGACCAGCGCCTTGCAGCCGACCTTGTTCAGTGCATATTCGACCTCTGCCACGCGGTAGGCCGGGTTGATGTTCACCAAGATCAGCCCGACCTTGGCGGTGGCCAGCTGCATCAGCACCCACTGGGCGTTGTTGTGCGACCAGATGCCGATGCGGTCACCGGGCTCCAGCCCCAGACCCATCAGGGCGCTGGCCAACTGGTTGCTGGCGGCCTGCAGCTCGCGGTAGCTGTAACCCAGACCCTGGTGCCTGCTGACCATGGCCGGGTGGTCGGGTTGTCGCGCCACCATGGCATCGAAAAAGTCGCCCAGCGTCTGTTCGATCAGTGGAACACCGGTCGCACCACGGGACAGGCTGTGGGTCAACAAGGAAGTGTCGGCAAGCGCGGATGTCGCGTTGTTTGGCGTCATGGCGGGGTCCAGTGGTGAAGGTGGTCCGGGGAACAAACTCTGTCGCCGAGGATAGTACCCACGCCTTGCCAGCAGCAGACACCAAGGTTGCAAATTGCGCCAACATTTGGCACAGTACGGTTTGTGCAAAACGCTCCCACCATCAGCCCCCTAACGCCACGCACTCCTGGTGTTGCCGCAACTCCCATCACCTTTGTACAGGCCATTTTGCTGGCCTATGCCCGCTACGGCATCGACCCGCAGCAGGCACTCAAAAAGGCACAGATTACGCCAGACCTTCTTGCCGATCCGCGCGCACGCATCACCGCCCTGCAAATGGAGCTGATCTCGGACGCCGCCATGCAGGAGCTGGACGATGAGGCCCTGGGCTGGTTCGGTCGGCGTCTACCCTGGGGCAGCTACGGCATGCTGGCACGCGCTTCGATTTCCGCGCCCACACTGGGTGTGGCACTCAAACGCTGGTGCCGGCACCACGGGTTGCTCACGGATGACATCGCATTGAACCTGCAGGTGGCCGGTGGCAGCGCTAGCATCACCATTGCCGAGCGGGTGGCTCTGGGCGCTCTGCGCGAATTCTGTCTGGTGTCGGTGCTGCGCAATATCCACGGCCTGGCCTGCTGGCTGGTGGACTCGCGCATCGCGCTGCAGGGGGCGCAGTTTCCGTTCGCGGCGCCTGCACACGCAAGCGCCTACGCTATTCTGTTTGCCGGCCCCACCACCTTCGACAGCGGCCCAGCCAGTATCCGTTTTGACGCCCAATACCTGAGCCTGCCCTTGCGCCGCGACGAGAAGGCGCTGCGCCAGATGCTGCAGCACGCCCTGCCGCTGACTGTGCTGCAGTACCGCCGCGACCGGCTGCTGGTGCAGCGCATGCGCCAGACCCTGGCCAGCCACGCCCAGCAAACCCACAGTGCCGAAGCACTGGCCGCCCTTTTGCACGTGTCACCGCGCACCCTGCACCGCCAGCTCAAGGAAGAAGGCGCGACCCTGCAGGGCCTGAAGGACGAGGTGCGCCGCGCCCGCGCGGAGGAGTTGCTGCACCGTTCGGACCGCCCGATCAAGCAGGTGGCCGAGGCAGCGGGCTTTCAGAACGAGAAGAGTTTTATCCGCGCCTTCAAGGGCTGGACCGGGCTGTCGCCGGCGGAGTTCCGCAAGCGCACCCACCAGATTGCATAGACTCTGGCCCCATGATCACCCTCTACCACTGCGTCAGCGCCCGCTCCTTCCGCCCCCTGTGGCTGCTGGAGGAATTGGGCATTCCCTACGACCTGCGCATGCTGCCATTCCCGCCGCGCTCACTCGCACGCACCTTTCTGCAGGAGAATCCGCTGGGCACCGTGCCGCTGATGCTCGATGGCGACACCCGCATGACCGAGTCCACGGCGATCTGCCAGTATCTCGCGGCACTGCACAGCCCCGGCGTGCTGGATGTGCAGCCCACCGAGGGCGCCTATGGCAGTTACCTGAACTGGTTGCACATGAGTGACGCCACGCTGACCTTTCCACAAACCCTGGTGCTGCGCTACACCCACTTTGAGCCCGCTGAACGCAAGCAGCCCCAGGTAGCCGAGGACTACAGCCGCTGGTTCCTGGCGCGCCTGCGCGCGGTGGACGCCGCGGCGCAACAACAGGACTACCTGTGCGCAGGGCGCTTCACCGCCGCCGACGTGGCGGTGTCGTATGCACTGATGCTGGCAGGGCATCTGGGTCTGGATGCAAAGTTCACGCCCGCGGTGGCCGACTATTGGGCACGCCTGCAGCAACGCCCCGGCTTCCTGCGCGCCATGACCGTGCAACACCAGGCGGCATTGGACCAGGGTGTGCCAACCACGCCGGCGCCCGACACGCGGCCCTGAGCCTATCCAGCGTCACAGGTGCGCTTCTGGCACCACGGCGTGTTGCGGCTTGATGCGCACCGCCCAGGCCACGCCAACCAGCAGCAAGCCAACCCCTACCAGCGTCAGCGGCTGCGGCCATTGGCCACGCAACAGGTAGGCGTAGCTCAGGGCGGCCAGGGTTTCAAACACGATCAACTGCCCGACCAGCGCGGTGGGTAACCGTTGACTGGCCTCGTTCCAGCAATGGGTGCCCAGCCAGGATGCGAACAGGCCAATGGCCAGCATCAGCCCCACAAAGGCCTGCGGACGAGGTCCAAAGGGCATGGGGAAAGTGTCACCCGTTCCGGCCGTCCAGCCCCAGAAGGCCACATAGCCGGCCAACGCCAGCGGCAGGGTTGCCAGGCCCTGGGCCGTGGCCCAGGCGCGTGGCTTGCGGCCCGGGTGCTCGCGCAGCCAGTTCGCATTGCGCAACGGATACCAGGTCCAGCACGCCACGGCCACCGCCGCCAGCAGGGCACCACCGGCATAACGTGCGGTATCGGCTTGGGGGTCACTGGACTGCGCAGCCATCTCGACGTGATTCACGCAGGCAATGCCCGCCAGAATCGTGGCCAGACAAGGCGCCAGACGGCCCCAGGGCAAGCGCCCGTCCCGCTGGTGGTTCAACAGGTTGGCGGCTATGGAAATGACCACCGGCAGCGTGCCGATGATCATGGTCGGCAGCGGTCCGCCGGCGCGCTGGATAGCACTGGCCAGACACAGGTAATACAGCACATTGCCAATGGCGGCGAGCTTGAGTGCCTCGATCCAGTCGGCACGCGTCATGCGCGCCAGCTCGGACCGATCCAGCCAGGCCAGCGGTATCGCAATCAGCCCGAACGCCAGGTAGCGCCCAAACGCCTGTAGCGCGGCCGGGTACTCTGGCAACAACAAGGGTCCGACAAACACCAGCCCCCACATAATCCCCGCCGCCAACGCAAACGCAACACCTGCCAACATGAACTGCCCTGTAAACAATAGGGCTGCAGTGTCGCCCGAATGGGCGGGGGCGTCTTGTACGAGATTGCGGTTTCTGGGGGCGCGTCGGTTTCTACTTACTGACTTGGCGCTGGTAGCGCGCGGGTGCCACACCGTAGCGGTTGCGAAATGCGCGGGTCAAATGGGCCTGGTCAGTCAGGCCTGCGCGCGCGGCGACCTCCGCCGGTGTCACGCCCTGGGCCAGCCACTGTTTGGCCGCATACAGGCGCCGCGCCATCAGCATCTGGTGCGGGGTGGCGTGGTACTGGGCCTGGAACTGCCGCAGAAAATGGAATGGACTCAAGCCCGCCACCGCGGCCAGATCGTCCAGCACGATGCGATCCTCCAGATGGGCTTGCATATAGTCAATCACGTCCGTGAAACGTCCAACTGACCGCTCCGAGGTGACCGACTGCCGGCGCACATAGGGACGCAAGCCGGCGACAAACTGCGCCAGCAAGCCGTCAAACGCCAGCGGGTCCTGGGTCTGCCACAGCGCCTCCAGCAGCCGGGAGAGGTGCTGACCCTGTGGGCGATCGCGCTCCACCACCGCATCGTCAAACCACCACCCCGCATCGCCGGTGATGTCCGCCAACAGCGCCGGCTCGATGTAGACCATGCGGTAACGCCAGCCGCCCAGGGTTTCGGCACGTCCGGTGTGCAGCACATCGGGGTTCATCAGCACAATGGAATCGGGCGGCGCCAGATGGTCGCTGCCCTGGTAGCGAAAGCGCTCCACGCCCTGCTCGATGACGCCAAAGCCATAGGCCTCATGGGTATGCGGCTCAAACGCATGGCGCACGATATGGGCCCGGTACAGCTCGACCCCGGCGCGCCCGGGCAGCGCGCGGAATTCGGCGCGATCGGTAGCAAATTCGAAGTGCTCTGGGACGGCTTGCATGACTGTCCCGCATGGTACCCAATCGCCCGGTCACGCGCAGGTCGCCGCCGGCTGCCGGTTTACAGTGCGGGACTACTACAAGCCCACGAACAAATCGAGAGAGCGCCATGAAACTGGAAGTACCCGACAACAAACGCCTCGTGCACACCATGACCACCCCCATTCGCTGGGGCGACATGGATGCCATGGGGCATGTCAACAACACCGTCTACTTGCGCTACATGGAGACGGCCCGCATCGAGCTGATGCAAGGTGCAGGGTTTGGCACCAACCCCTTGGGCGAGGGATTTGTCATTGCCAACATCTTCTGCAACTTCATTCGCCAGCTCGAACACCCGGGCGAGGTGCTCATCAGGAGCTACGTGGGACCCGTGGGCCGGTCGTCGTTCGACATGTACCACGAGCTGCTGCGCACCGACGACAGCAATACTGTCTATGCGAACGGCGGCGAGACCATGGTGTGGATTGACTTTCCCCAACAGAAGTCGTTGCCGATCCCGGATGGTCTACGCGATTGGTTGACTGGCACTTGATCCGTCAGCGACGAACCAACACAGCGTGGCATGGCCTAAATGGGCTGGCGCCAGAACGTTTCAACTATTTGACCAATCCACAATGAAGAGAATTTCTGCACTGGCGGTGATCGTTATTTTCAGCATTTGGGGTTATCACCGGTTTCAACTTAACAGGACTCAGATAGAGGAATTCGTCAGCACCCATTGGTCCACACAGGTGACCGCGGCTGACAAGCCGAAAATCAGCGAAATCGAAGGCAGCGTTTTTTCAGCTCTGAATGAAAAACTCGCCAAAGCGTGCGCTGAAGACAAATATGGCATGACGGAAGCGATGTGTATCCAGACCATTGCCGACAGAAAAGACATGTGCCAGCGATGGACCGTTCAAAAATACCAGGAACTTCCGCCCAGCGTCGAACGACTGGAAATGGTCCTTTCCAGCCACACCGACTGCGTGTTCCAGTGGGCGCCCGCCTCGCCGTCGATATAGCGAAAGGAGACCCTACACCCGCGGCGTCGCCCGCGCAATGATGGCCGCGCAATCCACGCCGCGCGGCAGGTTGCCAAAAGTCAGGCCGCTGCTGTGCTCGGCCAAGCGTGACGCGCAGAATGCATCGGCCACGGCCGGGTTGCCAAAGCGCACCAGCAGCGATCCTTGCAGCGCCAGCGCCATTTTTTCCACGACGCCGCGCGCCCGGTATTCGATGGCGGACGGGTCCACCAGCTCGGCGCCCAGGCGCGCCACGTACTGGTCCAGCCGACGGTCGGTGCCGGCGGCGGCCTGCACTTCGTCCATGTAGGCATCCACCGATCCCGGGTTGCGGCCCATGGCGCGCAGCATGTCCAGGCACTGCACGTTGCCGCTGCCCTCCCAGATGGAATTGACCGGTGATTCGCGGAACAGGCGGGGCATGATGCAGTCTTCCATGACGCCGCTGCCGCCAATGCACTCCATGGCCTCATAGGCGTGCGCCGGGGTGCGTTTGCAGATCCAGTATTTACCGACCGCCGTTCCCACGCGCACCAGCATTCTTTCGTGCTCGCTGGCATCGCCAACGTCCAGTGCCCGGGCGATGCGCAGGGTCATGGCCAGCGCGGCCTCGTTCTCAATGACCAGATCGGCCAGCACGTTTTGCATCAAGGGCTGCTCGGACAACAGCTTGCCAAAGGCCGACCGATGGGCGCAGTGGTGCAAGGCTTGCGCCACGGCCTGGCGCATGCCCGCACTTGACCCCACCATGCAGTCAAAACGCGTCATGGTGACCATCTTCAAAATGGTCGCAACACCACGGCCTTCGCCACCGACCATGTGCGCCATAGCACCGCGCAGCTCGGTCTCGCACGAGGCGTTGGCCACATTGCCCATCTTGTTCTTCAGGCGCTGGATCTGCAGCGGGTTCTTGCTGCCGTCTGCACGCCAGCGCGGCAGCCAGAAACAGGACAGGCCCCCGGGCGCTTGCGCCAGCACCAGAAAGGCATCGCTCATGGGCGCCGACACAAAGTATTTGTGGCCGACCAACTCATACAGCTGCCCCGGGCCTTCGACACCCAGCGGCGTGGCACGCAGCGTGTTGGCCCGCACGTCAGAGCCACCCTGTTTTTCGGTCATGGCCATGCCCACGGTGATGGCCGACTTTTGTTCCATCGGAATATTGCGGTGGTCGTACTGCAACGCGGTGATTTTGGGCAGCCACTGCGCGGCCAGCTCGGGCTGCTCCAGCAGGGCGGGCACCACGGCCGAGGTCATGGTCACCGGGCACCCGTGTGCCGCGTCGACCTGCCCCTGCAGGTAGGACATGGCGGCACGCGCCACGTGCGCTCCGGGCCCGGGCTTGCGCCAGTGCGACGCGTGCAGGCCGTGCTCCATGGAGATTTGCATCAAGCGGTGGTAGGCCGGGTGAAAGCGAACTTCGTCGATGCGGTGGCCGTAGTTGTCGTGCGTGTACAGCACAGGTTTGTTTTCGTTGGCCTGGAAGCCCAGCTCGATCACCTCACGGCTGCCCGTCAGTGCACCAAAAGTCTGCAGCTGCGGTGCGGCCCATGCCGCACCCTCGCGTGCCACGGCCTCCACCAGGGCCACATCCTGTTCATAAACGTTGTAGTCGCGTAGCGGTGGCGGCTGGTTTTCCACCACGTGGGTCTCGGCCAGGTGCCCCTGGATACTGGCGGGTGCGGTGGCTTTGGGGAAGGTGGTTTGCAGCATGGGGGACTCCTTGGGCAACACAGTAACTGTCGGCAGTGTTTGGCCGAAATTCAAAGTATGAATGTTAGTTCATTTTATGAAAACTGCCGCTGCGCTACAGTGGCGCTTCTTCAAAAACCCTCAATCAGGCAGCAGAACCGATGGCATACCGCCCCACCGAAAAGACCATGGCACGCAAAGCGGAAATCCGGCAGAAGCTGCTGGACGCGGCGCTGGCGCTGGTGAGCCGAGGGGGGTTTGGTGCACTCACCATACTGGCGGTGGCGGCCGAGGCCGGCATTGCCACGGGTGCGGTCTACAAACACTTTGAGTCCAAGGCACAGCTCTGCGCCGAAGTGTTTCGCATTGCCACCGAACGCGAAGTCGCCGTGGTACGCGCTACTGCCCTCGGTGCCGGCAGCCCCAGCGAACGTCTGCTGCGCGCCGTGGAAGCCTTTGCCCTGCGGGCGCTGCGCAACCCGCGCCTGGCGTTTGCGCTGATTGCCGAACCGGTGGATGCCCTGGTGGATGCGCAGCGGCTGCTCTACCGCCACGCCTATGCCGATGTGTTCGTTGAGCTGGTGGCGCAAGGCATTGCGAGTGGGGAGTTTGCGGACCAAGCGCCCAGTGTGAGCGCCGCCGCACTGGTGGGCGTCATCGCCGAAGCCATGGTGGGGCCACTGTCCTGGCCCACACCCCAGAAGCCCGAACTGGAACCAGGCGCCCTGATCGCCGCCATACAGGCGTTTTGCCTGCGGGCGGTGACGGCCCCCAGCCGGCGGGGAAACTAGGCCTTAGCCGCGCGCCTGGCCTTTTGCGCTTCCAACGTTTCGGTCGGAGCGCCCTGCTTGACCCACTCGGTGTAACCACCGTCGATGTGGGCCACATTGGTCATGCCCATCTCCTGCAGCGTCTTGGCGGTGAGCGCGCTGCGCCAACCGGCGCCACAGAACAGGATGTACTCCTTGCTCTCGTCGCCAAAAATCGGCTTGTAGTAGGGCGAGGCCGGGTCCACCCAAAATTCCAGCATGCCGCGTGGCGCATGGAATGCGCCCAATACGGTGCCATCGTGGGCCAGCTCACGGATGTCACGGATATCCACCAACTGGGTCTTGGCGTCGTTCAAGCGGGGCAGGACCTCGGCCACGGTGTAGGTCCGAATCTCTTCCATGGCTTCATCGACCAGGTCGCGGGATGATTTGGTAATCGGCATGTTTATTGCTCTCCTGTAATCGGGGTTAGCCCCATGGTTTCCGTGCAAGTTTGACTTGATACTACCCCGCGCAGTGGCACGCACGCTACGCAATCTGCCATTTTTCCAGAACAGGATCCGTGTTGTTCAACCCATCACCCTTCGTTCATAAATTATTCCTGGCCTGCCATGCGGCTCTGGTCTGCTTGGCCTTCGCATGGCCGGTGCACGCACAAACAGCGCCTGCGCCAGCCAAAGCTGCGTCGGACCCGACTGGCATGGAACGATCCCAACGCCAGTCGGACAACGTGTACCGCTGGATCAAGCTGTTTGCCGACAACCCCCGCAAAGCCGAACCTGCCAAAGTGCGACCCAAGTCCGACGCCATGGCACCGCCGGCGCCACGCAGGCCAGACGCCCCGGCCGTAGCAGCGCCTGCCAACACTGAGACGGCCCCAACTGCTGCGGCTCCGGTGACCGTCGCCACCGAGGCTGCGGCCCCGACACAGGCGGCGAGCGCGGCGGCAGCGGACACCCAGGTGGCAAGCGCAGCGGCAGCCGCGCAGGCGCCGGTCGCCGAGGAGCCCGAAGAGCCCGAAGAGCTCACGCTGATCCAGCAAGTCGAACCTGAATTCCCGCGTGAGCTGCGCAACACCATCTCGCAGGGCAAAGTGATGCTGGCCTTTACCGTGCAACCCGATGGCAGTGTCACCGGCACCACGATCGTGAGCGCCTCCAACCGCAGGCTGAGCAGGCCCGCGATGGAAGCGGTGTCCAAATGGCGCTTCAGCCCCATACGCACGGCGCGCGCGGCCCAGGTCGAAATCGAGTTCAACCGGCAATAAAAAGGGCGCCGCGGCGCCCTGTTTTCAGCCCGCCAGCGCGCGCTGGATGATGATTTTCTGCACGTCACTCGTGCCTTCGTAGATCTGGCAAACCCGCACGTCGCGGTAGATGCGCTCCAGCGGGAAGTCGCTCACATAACCGTAACCACCCAGGGTCTGGATCGCGGCGCTGCACACTTTTTCGGCCATTTCGCTGGCAAACAGCTTGGCCATCGCGGCCTCCTTCAAACACGGCCGGCCCGCATCGCGCAGCGAGGCCGCGTGCCAGATTAGCTGGCGTGCCGCCTCAATCTGGGTGGCGCATTCGGCCAGTCGGAAACCCACTGCCTGGTGGTTGAAAATGGCAGTACCAAAGCTCTGCCGGTCCTTTGAATAGGCCACAGCCACCTCCAGCGCGCTGCGGGCCATGCCCACGCTTTGCGCGGCAATGCCGATGCGCCCGCCCTCCAGCCCGCCCAGTGCGATGCCATAGCCTTCACCCTCCTTGCCAATCAGGTTCTCGGCGGGAATACGGCAGTTGTCGAAATTGATCTGCGCCGTGTCGCTGCTGTGCTGGCCCAGCTTGTCTTCAATGCGCGCCACCACATAGCCCGGCGCGTTGGTCGGCACCAGGAAGGCACTCATGCCGCGCTTGCCCGCGCCTTTGTCGGTGACGGCGATGACGATGGCCACATCGCCATTCTTGCCGCTGGTGATGAACTGCTTGACGCCATTGATGACGTACTCATCGCCCTCCAGCACAGCCGTCGTGCGCAGTGATGAAGCATCGCTGCCCACATGCGGCTCGGTCAGGCAAAACGCGCCCAACAGCTTGCCCTGTGCCAGCGGCTCCAGCCACTGTTTCTTCTGCCGCGGATTGCCGTACTTCATCAGGATGGCGTTGACCGGACAGTTGGTGACGCTGATGACGGTGCTGGTGCCGCCGTCACCCGCCGCAATTTCTTCCAGCACCAGGGCCAGCGTCAGGTAGTCCAGCCCCGCGCCACCCAGCTCTTCGGGCACGCAAATGCCATAGGCACCCAGCGCGGCCAGGCCCTGGTGCGCGTCCTTGGGAAAGTGGTGCTCCTTGTCCCACTTGGCGGCATGGGGCCAGAGCTCTGCCTGCGCAAAGTCGCGCACGGCATCGCGCACCATTTCCTGGTCTTGGGTCAACAACATGGTCAAGGTCTCCTGAAGGGTTCTACTGTGTACTTACCAGCCAGCCATGGGCTGGCCATCGATGCCGAAGAAGCGGCCACTGTCGGCCGGTGTGAGGCGTTCCAGTGTGGCGCGCATCGCGGCCACGCTGCTCAGCACGGTCAACGGCGCGCCGCTGCCACCCATGTCGGTCTGCACCCAGCCGGGTGACAGCGCCACCAGAATGGCCTGCGGGTAATTGTGCCGTGCCGACGCCACGGCCATGTTCAGCGCCGCCTTGCTGACGCGGTAAGTCCAGCTATAGCTGGACGACACGCCGGCAATATGCCCCATGTCGCTGGTGATGAAGGCAAAGCGCCCCTGCGCCGCCTCCACCAGGGGTGCCACCTGGGGAATGGTCTGCATGGCACCGAGCACATTGGTATGCATCACCAGGTCAAAGTCCGGCTGGGTCGGTGGCGCCAGCGCATCGCCCCGGCTCATGACGCCGGCCACATAGAACGCCATGTCGATCTTCTCGCCATCCAGCTGCCAGGCCAGACCGCTGATGCTGGCCGGGCTGGCCACATCCAGTTTGATCGGCACCGCCCCCAGCACGCGCAGACGCTCCAGCGCCGCATCGTCACGCGCCGTGGCGATGACGTGCTCACCGGCGTCCAGGTACTGGCGCACCAGCTCCAGGCCAATACCGCGGGATGCGCCGATGACGAGAACGTTCATGGTCTTTTATGCCTCCAGCCCTCGTGGAATATGCCTACATCGCTACTAATTTTATAGCATTTCCAGCGCCACGGCGGTCGCCTCGCCGCCGCCAATGCACAGCGTGGCCAGGCCCTTCTTCAAACCGCGGGCCTGCAGCGCATACATCAGCGTCACCATGATGCGCGCGCCGGACGCGCCAATCGGGTGGCCCAGCGCGCAGGCGCCGCCGTTCACATTCACCTTGTCATGCGGCACGTTCAACTCTTTCATCAGCGCCATGGGCACGACGGCAAAGGCTTCGTTCACTTCCCACAGGTCGACATCGCCCACGGCCCAGCCGGCCTTCGCCAGCGCCTTTTGCGTGGCACCAACCGGGGCTGTGGCAAACCATTCCGGCTCCTGCGCGTGCGTGGCGTGCGCCACGATGCGGGCCAACGGCTTGCAGCCCAGCTTGGCGGCGGTGCTGGCCTTCATCATCACCAGGGCGGCGGCGCCGTCGTTGATGCTGGAGCTGGATGCGGCGGTGATGGTGCCATCTTTCTTGAAGGCGGGTTTCAGCGTGGGGATCTTGTCCAGCTTGACCTTGCCGGGACCTTCGTCGATGGAGACCACGACATCGCCGCCCCGGCCCTTGACCGTGACGGGGGTGATCTCGGCCGCAAAGGCGCCAGACTCGGTGGCGGCCTTGGCCCGCTGCACGCTGGCGGTGGCAAAGGCGTCCTGCTCGGCGCGCGTGAAGCTGTATTTGGCAGCGCAGTCTTCGCCAAAGGTGCCCATGGAGCGGCCGGCCTCATACGCGTCTTCCAGACCATCCAACATCATGTGGTCAAAAATGCGGTCGTGGCCGATGCGGTAACCACCGCGCGCCTTGGGCAGCAGGTAGGGCGCGTTGGTCATGCTCTCCATGCCACCGGCCACCAGCACCTCGTGGCTACCGGCGATCAGCATGTCGTTGGCAAACATGGCCGCGCGCATGGCCGAGCCGCACATCTTGGACAGCGTGACCGCGCCCGCGCTCTTAGGCAGTCCGCCCTTGAAACCGGCCTGGCGCGCAGGCGCCTGGCCCTGGCCCGCCATCAGGCAGTTGCCGAACAAGACTTCGGTCACCAAGTCAGGAGAGATGCCCGCGCGCTGCACCGCCGCCTTGATGGCCGCGCCACCCAGGTCATGCGCCGCGAGGCTGGAAAAGTCGCCCTGGAATGCGCCCATGGGGGTGCGGGCGGCGCCGACGATAACGATGGAATCCGACATGCTGGTTTCTCCTAAACAGTGATGGACAGGGATTGTAAAGAGTTGACGTTTACGTAAACGTCAATTGTGACAGAAAGCCTCCAGCGCCGCGATAAACTGCGCCCATGCCAAAACCCCCTCTCTGTATGCGCCCCCGCCAGTTGGTCGTAGGCGTTCTCCTGCTGATCACAGGTCTGCAACTGGGCGCAGCGCCCGTGGACTCGCTGGCCCCGGCCGAGATTGAACGCCGCAACGCGGCGGCGGCCTTTGTACAGACCCAGGAGCTGACCCTGCAGATGCTGCGCGCGGAGTGCGGTACGCTGATGCCCGCCGAGTCGCCGCGTGTGGTCTCCATTGCCAGGGCCTGGTTTGACCGCAACAAGGACGACATCGTCAGCGCGCGGGTCTGGCTGGACCAATACCTGGCCCACGCCAAATCCATCAGCGCGGAGCAGTACCAGCGCGAGTCCGGCGCCCTGTTGAAGGCTCTGTCCAACGGAATCATTGCCAACGCCAAGACCCACTTCCACCGCCAGCCACCCTCCCCCGAGGGCTGCGCCAATGCCTTGCGCGCCTACAGTGCGCCCGCATTCGATGTGCAAAACGTGGGCAACAACGCAGGCTACGCACAGTTTGCGGAATTCGGTAATACGCTGCGCGCGGTGCGCGAGGCCGCCGACTACGCGGTGCCACCCCAGATCAACACCCAGTTCCAGGAAAACGTGCCATTTCAACCCTTCGCCAGCCTGGAGGCCGCCAGCGCGGCCCGCGAACGCGGCGACCAACCGATGATGCGCACCCTCTATACGCGCCTGGCCGAGCATGGCGAAGGCACTGCGGCCCACGCCATGGGCCTGTCGTATCTGACCGCGGACCCGGTGTCCAGAGACTATGTGCTGGCCTACCGGTGGTTTGCGGCGGCCTGGAGCCTGGGCAATCTGGAAGGCTTGAACGCCCTGGGGGTTTTGTTGCGGGACGGCGTGGGCCTGCCGGCCAATACCCGCCTGGCCTACGGCGCCTTCCTGCTGGCCCAGCAGGGGGCCCGCGACCAAGCCGCCTTTGACCGCAGCCAGCGCAACGCGCAAGGCATGCTGGCCAGGATTTCGGACGCCGACCGCACGGCACTGGCCTGCATGACGATCAAAGCCTTTGACGCCGCGCTGCAAACCCCGGACACCGCACAGCCGCTGGTCCCCGGCACCCCCATCCATCAGGGCCAGCGCACACTGGGTCAGATCGTGCCCGCCCTGGCGAGCGCCCAACCCGGCGCCTGTCCCTGAGCGACAGCACCTCCTGCCATGCTCCATTGATTGCGTCTGTTGCTCCTGGGCGGCCAGATCTACTGGCTCGCCGGCAACGTGCTGGTCGGGCGCGGCAATGCCACGGAGGCCCAACAAGTGATGCTGCAATCGACCGACACGCTGCAGACCGGGTTTGACGAAGCAAGCAGTGGCTAGCCGCATCGGGGCGATGTCAGGGGCAGTTGCAAAAGAAAAAAAGTTCGTACAGAATTTCCTCACGCTCAGGAGATTGTGAGGCATGCAAGTCTTCGACAAGGTAGTGGATCAGGTCCAGTCTGTTGGTCTGCCGGTAGTGGCTGTGTCGCTGACGGCCGTTCCCCGCGCCAACACGCCGGTGCTGCTGATGGTGCATTGGCACGGATTTGTCCATCCCCAGGCGCCGCGACTTTCTCAAGCCGGCACACCTCTTCGCACGCCCGTGAGCATTCCCGGTTCGGCGCTGCAATTGAGCGATACGTGGCGAACAATGGAAAACCTGGATGACGCCATGTTGCAGGCTGCGTGGCAGTTTGGCGCTTGGGACCTGGTGCGCGAAGAGCGGCGCGGATGCAACACTGCCGGCGCATCCGAACGGGAGGCGCTAGAGTGCCGTCAGGCCTTTGCAGAGAATCCCTTTGATGGCCCCGCCGAACCTTTGATGCTGGCGGAAGCCCCGGATCGCGAGGACCTGATGCACTTTGGCGCGCGCGTCGGCTATGTGCGCTGGCAATTCCACCCTGTAAAAAACGGGCTTTGGAGCGACTCTGCAGGCGACGACACTTTGCAGGCCGATGGAAGCCGCAAGCTCCCCTGTCCCGTCGTTGCCAGACCGGTTGTTGGAACTCGTCTTTCTCAAACCCGCTATCGCCTGGGACACAGCAGTCGCATGGTCCTGCTCTAACGTTCCGGCAAAAATTTTTTGCGGGGTCGGTCCTTGAAACTCCTACTCGAATCCATATTTCAAAAATCGCTGATTCCTTGAGTCAGCTTGTCGAGCCGTGTGGCCCGGCAAGTAACCCTAATCTGATTTTGAACAGGAGATTTCGTCATGGAAATTCGTCCCCTTTACGACCGGATTATCGTTAAGCGGATTGATCAACAACGACAGACCGCATCCGGCATTGTCATTCCCGACACGGTCGCCGAGAAGCCCGAACAGGGCGACGTCATCGCGGTAGGCAACGGCCGCCTGCTGCAGGACGGCAGCCTGCGCCCTTTGCAGGTAGCCAGAGGCGACCGCGTGCTCTTTGGCAAATATGCGGGTCAGGCCGTCAAAGTCGAGGACCAGGAACTGCTGGTCCTCAAGGAAGAGGATGTGCTGGGCATCATTGCGTCTGGCGGTTCTGCTCACCTGAAGAAAGTTGCTTGATTACGTATTTCACAGATTCACTAGGAGATTGAAAAATGGCAGCAAAAGAAGTCAAGTTTCATGATGGCGCCCGCACCCGCATCCTCAAAGGTGTGAACACGCTGGCCGACGCCGTCAAGGTCACCCTGGGTCCCAAAGGCCGCAATGTGGTCATCGAAAAGAGCTTTGGTTCCCCCATCATCACCAAGGATGGAGTGACCGTCGCCAAGGAGATTGAGCTCAAGGACAAGTTTGAAAACATGGGCGCTCAGATGGTCAAACAGGTCGCGTCCAAAACCGCCGATGTGGCTGGCGACGGCACCACAACGGCCACCGTACTGGCGCAGGCCATCGTCAAGGAAGGCATGAAGTATGTGACTGCCGGCATGAACCCGATGGACCTCAAGCGCGGCATCGACCAGGCCACGCAGGCCATCGTGACCGAACTCAAGGCCCTGTCCAAGCCCTGCAGCACCAACAAGGAAATTGCCCAGGTGGCGGCGCTATCAGCCAACTCCGACACGGCCATCGGCGACATCATTGCCAAGGCGATGGAAAAGGTAGGCAAGGAGGGCGTGATCACGGTGGAGGATGGCAAGTCCCTGGAGAACGAACTGGACGTGGTCGAAGGCATGCAGTTTGACCGCGGATATATAAGCCCCTATTTCGTCAACAATCCCGAAAAGCAGGTGTGCGCGCTCGACGATCCGCTGGTGCTGCTGCACGACAAGAAGATCTCCAACATCCGCGATCTGCTGCCAGTCCTGGAAGAGGTTGCCAAGGCGGGCAAGCCGCTGCTTATCATTGCAGAAGACCTGGAAGGCGAAGCATTGGCAACGCTGGTGGTCAACAGCATGCGCGGCGTGTTGAAGGTCGCTGCAGTCAAGGCACCCGGCTTTGGCGACCGGCGCAAGGCGATGCTGGAAGACATTGCCATTCTCACAGGTGGCATTGTCATCGCAGAAGAAACCGGCAAGCAACTGGACAAGACAACCATTGCGGATCTGGGTCGCGCCAAGCGCGTGGAAATCCACAAGGACGCCACTACCATCATCGATGGTGCGGGAGACCAGGCCAAGATCAGTTCACGGGTCTCCACGCTGCAAGCTGAAATGCAGGACTGCACGTCAGACTATGACAAGGAGAAACTGCAGGAACGCATCGCCAAACTGGCCGGTGGCGTGGCGGTCATCAAGATCGGTGCGGCCACTGAAGTCGAGATGAAGGAGAAGAAAGACCGTGTCGACGACGCATTGCACGCTACACGGGCTGCGGTGGAAGAAGGCATCGTCCCGGGCGGTGGTGTGGCCTTGCTGCGCGCACGCACTGCGGTCAAAGACCTGAAAGGCACCAACCACGACCAGGACGCCGGCATCAAGATCGTCCTGCGCGCCATTGAGGAGCCGCTGCGGGTCATTGCCACCAATGCAGGTGATGAGGCTTCAGTGGTGGTTGACAAGGTGCTGGCGGGCAAAGGCCCCTGGGGCTACAACGCAGGCACCGCGCAGTATGGCGATTTGATCCAAATGGGCGTCATTGACCCCACGAAGGTCACGCGCGCTGCGCTGCAGAACGCCGCCTCGGTCGCTGGCCTGATCCTCACGACCGACGCCAGCGTGGCCGAGACGCCGAAAGAGGACAAGCCGGTAGCGGCTGCGACCGCCGATATGGACTACTGAGCGTAGTACGGTAAAACCCGGGGGAAGCGTGCCTCCCCCGGTTGCTTCAACAACTGGAGAGTGATCGCTATGTCAAAAAACCATTCCTTCGCGCAGGCCGATGCAACGCGTCGGCATGGTATGCCGTCCGATTGCAGTACCCACCAGATACCCATGAAGGCTGGTGCCATGGAGAGGCTGACTGCCTGGTTCTCAGGCGAAATTGCATTGACCCGTTCCGATGCACATCGCTTGCTGGAAAGCGCGGTCGAATCGGGTCACATTGCGCAGTATCGGGCCGAGTTCGTAGCCGCCATCAAGGCGCTTGCAGCCGGCCAAAGAAGCTGGCATGACATGGGCTACCGCCTGCTTCCGGACGATTAACCATGTCGAGCGGGAACGAAGCCCGACCGCAATGGGGCGCCCGGATCTGGCTGGTCATGGTCCTGTTCGCCATTGGGAGCGCCTTGGTGCTGACTCTGACGGGCACCGCCGTTGCAGCCCCGCCAGGCGGGATTGGACCACGCGCGGTCACTGTCGGTGGTATTCATCCGCACCAGTGCCGTCGTTCAGGACCTCTGGTCACGCAACGTGCTGTCGGTGCCACGTGGCATGGGGTCCGGTTTCATCTGGGACGACGCGGGCCACGTGGTCACCAATTGCCACGTGATCGAGGGCGCCAGTGAAGCAACGGTGAAGCTGGTGGACGGTAGTGACTACAAATGTAGTCTGATCGGCATCAATACGGCGATCTACAGCCCAAGCGGCACCAGCGCTGGTATTGGCTTTGCTGTGCCTGTAGATACCGTCAACCGTGTGGTTCCGCAACTCATCCGTTTTGGCAAGTATGTCCGTCCTACTTTGGGGCTTCGCATGGATGAAGATCTCAATCAGCGCCTGGCCAGTGCGCTGGAGGTCCGCGGTGTCGTGGTTTTGCGTTCACCTACCGGAAGACTCGCTCCCGGTCTGCAGGAGTCAACATTGACCCGCGACGGCAGTATTTTCCTGGGTGACATCATCACTGCAGTCAATGGAAAGTCTGTGGAAACCATCCGCCAGTTGGCGCTGCTTCTGGACGAGCTCCGCGTGGGCGATGTCGTCTCGGTTCGACTTCTGCGCAAGGGCAAGTCCGTGGTGATGGACGCCCGCCTTCAGGCCGGGGATTGACCCGTTTACTGCGGCGAGCGGGATTTTGAAGATGGCCCACTTGAAATCATTTTCTGAGCCGCTATTTCAATTTTCGAGCCGGCGGAAACTGGTCTCCTGCCGGTTTGTATCAACCTATCGGAGGACTCACCATGTATGTATCTTTGTTGAACCGGCCGAACAACCTGTTCGGCCAATTTGAACTCCTGCGCCGGGAACTGGACGAGGTGTTCGGCGCATCGGGTCTGCCCAGCAGCATCCGCTCGGTGACGCCAGGAACCATGCCTGCCATCAACGTGGGCCGCACGCCGACCAGCGTAGAAGTCTACGTATTCGTGCCGGGACTGGACACTTCCAAGGTCGATGTGACGCTGGACCGGGGCGTGCTCCGCATAGCGGGCGAGCGCCCCTCGGGCATCCCTGAAGCAGAGGCGCCCGTGCAAATCTACGCCCGTGAGAGAGGTGTTGGCAGCTTCACCCGCACAGTCTCGCTGCCCGACGATGTAGACCCGACACAGGTAACTGCCAACTACCGTGACGGCGTTCTGCAAATCAGCATCGCACGGCGTGAATCGGCCCAACCCAAGCGCATCACCGTTCAGTGAAGCGGCCCGTAACGAAGGAGGAAAATACCATGAGCGACAACAAGCAAGTAAGCCGCGCTACCGCTGAGCAGGACCAGCAGCGCGCCGTTCTCCCCGCCGTTGACGTATTCGAGGATACGTCCGGCATCACGCTGCTGGCTGACATGCCGGGTGTGCCCAAGGATCTGCTGGAGTTGAAGATTGAGGGCGAGACATTGTTGATCGAAGGAGGCGTGTGGCCCCGCACGCCAGACAACCTGGAGGCCATCTATGCCGAAGTGCGCGTGCCACACTACCGCCGCAGCTTTACGCTGAGCCGGGAATTGGACACAACCCGTATCGAAGCCAACCTGAAGGACGGTGTTCTGAATCTGCGTATTCCGAAGCAGGCGCACGCGCAGCCACGCAGGATCGCTGTCACGGCCGGTTGAGCACCTCGATTGCGAGAGCCAGACGGGATCGGGAGACAAGGCGAACCTTTCTGGCTGTCGGTGTCATCCCGTGCAGGTTGGAAAATGGCTACAGGATTGCATCCATAGCCAGCACCCGGGTGGGTCTCAGTGAATATTCCTGCGCTGGTTGGCACCCTCGAGTCCCGGGACAGATTCTTTTGAGATCGAATCGAAAATGGCCGAAGTGCGCTGAATACGCCGTATGGTGTCGCGGGCTATCAGGTAAGCCTGTGTCTGACGCTCCGACATGTAAGGCAGCGCGCCATTCACTGCACTGCGGCCAGAATTTCCGCTGCCAGAAGCACGAGTATGAAGATTTGACTTCACGATCAACTCCTTTCTCTGGTTGTCGAACAAGTTGGCGGGGAGATGCCAAAAAATCACGCCACTGATATAGGCGTTGACTGCAGAAATTTCAAGTCTTCTTGTGGACTGCCAGTGAGACCTACAACGTGGGCCGTGCCAGCCTGGGCGTGGCGACACGTGACACTGCTCGCCCACGCGCAAACTCTGCCGTCAGCTTGCGCGACGCGTCCTGCGGGTCAGCCGCCCAGGTAATGGCCGTGATGACCGCCGCACCGGCCACGCCTTGCGATGCCACCTCAGCCATATTGCCCGCGTTGACACCGGCAATGCCCACCACCGGCACCGGCAACAAGCCCGCCCAATAGCGCAGGTTGTCCAGCCCCTGCGGAATCCACGGCATGTCCTTCGACTGCGTGGCAAAGATGGGGCCACAGGCGATGTAGCTCGGGCGTTGCGCCCAGGCCCGCGCCACCTCCCAATAGCTGTGGGTGCTGATGCCCAGTCGTATGCCGGCATGGCGCAGCGCATCCAGGTCCACCTGGTCCAGGTCTTCCTGGCCCACATGCACGCCGTAGGCGCCAAGGCGCAGGGCCAGTGCCCAGTGGTCGTTGATGAAGAGTTGTGCGCCGGGTGTTTGCGCGGCCATGGCAATGGCTTCGCGCACCTGCGCCTCCAGCGTGGGATCTTGTGCGTCCTTGATGCGCAGTTGCACGGTGCGGATGCCGCTGTCCAGCACGCGGCGCACCCAGGCAGCGCTATCGACCACGGCGTAGACGCCCAGCGCAGGGTGCTGCAGCGCGGGAAAGGCTGGGGCTGGAGCACTGCCTGCAAGCGACGCAGTGAGCGCCGGCAAGTTGACGACGTGCTGCGCAAAGTCCGGCTGCGCACACACCGGCCCTGCGCCAGCGCCCGCCGCATAGCCGTGGCGCAGCGCGTGCGTGGTCGCCATCTTGGCCAGCACCACGGCGTCTGCCACGCAGTAGCCACTGGCCAGCGCGGCGGCGGCCGTGGATGCGAAGGTGCAACCGGTGCCGTGGTGGTGCGCTGTGTCCACGCGCGGCAGGCTGAGCCAGCCGCTGGCCTGCGGGCTGGTTAGCCAGTCGCTCGCCATGCCGTCCGGTTGCGACGCATCGCCGCCGGTGATGGCGACCGCCAGAGCAGGGTTGGCCAAGGCACTCAGCGCGTCGGCCATGGCTTCCACATCCCCGTCGGGGTCACCGCGCCGCGCCGCCGCCAACAGGCGCTGTGCCTCGCCCCGGTTGGGCGTGACCAGCGTCGCGCGTGGCAGCAGTTCCGTCACATAGGCCTGCACCAGCGCCTCATCGGCAAAGCCGGCGCCCGTCGTAGAACCCAACACCGGATCCACGACCAGCGCCACGGTCAAACCCTTTGCGTGCGCCACGGCCCTCAACTGGTCCACCCAGCGGCAGACCACGCGCAGATTCTCCACACTGCCCAGCAGCCCGGTTTTGATGGCCTGCGGCGGCAGGTCTTGCGCCAACGCGGCCAGTTGGGCATCCAGCAGTTCGGCGCTGACCGACTCGACGCGTGTCACCTCAACCGAGTTCTGCGCCGTGACGGCGACCACGGCCGTGCAGCCATGCACACCAAACGCAGCCAGGGACTTGAGGTCGGCCTGCAGGCCCGCGCCGCCCCCGCTGTCAGAGCCGGCGATGCTCCAGACGAGGGGGCGCACAGTGCCCGTTACGCCAGAAACCTTTGAGTCAAACGGGGCGGTAGCCCTCGTGGAATGGATATGAGTAGCTACTGAATTCATAGCAATATCGGGTGACCCGCCACCGGAGTGGATGCGACCGCCATGTCCTGCTGCGCCATGACGCCGGCCTCGAACGCCAGACGGCCAGCCTGTATGCCCAGCCCAAACGCCCGCGCCATGCGCACCGGGTTCAGTGCCTTGGCCACGGCAGTGTTGAGCAGCACGCCGTCCAGCCCCAGCTCCATCGCCTGCACTGCATCCGCCGGTGAGCCTATGCCGGCATCCACGATCAGCGGCACGCCGGGTAGGCGCGCGCGCAGTGTACGCAGCGCGCCGGGGTTGACCAGGCCCTGGCCGGAGCCAATCGGCGCGCCCCATGGCATCAGAATCTTGCAGCCCACATCCAGCAGGCGCTGGCAGCTGACCAGGTCGTCGGTGCAATACGGAAAGACCTCAAAGCCATCCTTGACCAGTTGTCGGGCGGCGTCCACCAGCTCGAACGGGTCGGGCTGCAGCGTGTGTTCATCGCCCACCACTTCGAGCTTGATCCAGGGGGTGTCAAACAGCTCGCGCGCCATTTGCGCCAGCGTGATGGCTTCGCGCGCGGTGCGGCAGCCGGCGGTGTTGGGCAGGAGGTGGGCGCCGGTGGACTTGATGATGCCGAAGAAGTCACCGTCGGCCGAGGCCGGGGCGCCCGCGGCGAGCTGGCGGCGCAGGCCCACGGTCACCACTTGCGCACCCGACGCGGCAATCGCTTGCTGCAGCACGGCGGGCGACGGGTAGCCGGCCGTGCCCAGCAAAAAGCGGCTTTGCAATTTGCGGCCGCCGATTTGCCAAGTAGCGGGTGCATCGAGCCTGGAAGGCAGAGCGTTCTGCTCCGTGTCCCCCGCCCGCTTTGCGGGCTCCTCCTTGACCTGCGCAGAACGCCCTGCCTTCCAGTCTCTCGGTGATGTGGTCATCGGTGTGGTCATCGGCCTAGCCTCCTTCAATCGGCTGAAACGTCACAATCGCATCGCCCTCGGCCAACAGGCGTTGCGCGCGCTGCGTGCGGGGCACGAACGCACCGTTGACGGCGGTGGCGAGCGCATCGCCGGCCAGCCCCTGTGCGACCATCCACTGCGCCAGCGTGCATGCGGTGGTGGTGTGCGCGGCGCCATTCACGGTCAGCGTGATGGTCGAAGCTGCGGGCAGGGTCAGGGCTGCGTTCACGTCAAGCCCCCGGCGAGCGCCTCTTCCACCACGGCGGGCGCAATCAGCCAGCCATGGCGGTACAGGCCGTTGATGCGGGTGATGCCCGCCTCGCGCGACAGTAGCGGCAGGTTGTCCGGCAAGGTGGGGCGCAGGTTGGATTCGGAATGCACCACGCGCGCCTCGGCCAGTTCGGGGATCACGCTGTGCGCGGCACTGAGCAGTTCCAGCGTGCTGCGCAGCGACACCGGCGAGCGGTCCTCGCTCTCAATTTCGCTGGCGCCCACCACCACGATGTCGCCGGGGCGCGGCACGATGTAGACCGAATGGCGTGGATGCATCAGGCGCAGGGCACGGGTCAACTGGACGCCCGGCGCATGTAGCCAGAAGACCTCTCCCCGCACGCCACGCACCGGCAGTTGCGGGCGGGCACCTACACCGCGCACGTCGAACACGTGGTCAAAGCGCAGGCTCTCGCCCTGCTCGGGCTGCGCCAGTCGAAGCCCTTCAACGCTCTCACGGCGAACCGAGGTCAGGGTTTGCACGCGCAACAGCCCGGGCTCCACCGCATGCACGGTGGAGCGCCAGTGCCAGTGCGTGCCCTGGCGCGTGGCCTGCGCGGCCAGCGCCTGCATGGCCTGCACGGTGTGGATCTGGCCTTCGCAGGGCAGCAGCCAGCTCAGGGCCGGGCCGTGGATGGACGGCTCCAACTCTGCCAGCCGCTTGGCGTCCAGCAGCTCGGGCTGGTAGGGCGCACCGGCTTTTGACTGCAACAAACCGACCACGCGCTCGGCCGCACCGGCATCGCTGCGGTGGGCCAGCAGCAGACTGCCTTGCAGGCTCAACGCCACCGGGTCGCCCAGGCCGTGCACGATGGACGGCCACAGGTAGCAAGAGCGCAAACCCCAGGCAAATACGCGCGCATCGGCGCACTCCAGCTCGGCCACGGGGCTGAGCAAACCGGCTGCCGTCCAGGCCGCCGCATCGGTGCCCGACTCGGCCTTGGGCCCGGGGCCGCTGGCGGGGTCAAACACGTCCACGCGGTGCCCCGCGCGACTCAACTCCAGTGCCAGCAAACGACCCAGCAAGCCGGCGCCTGCGATTCCTATGTGCATATCAACTCTCCTGTGTTGTGAACGGCGGCTCAGCCCTTGCTGATGGGAATATAGATTTCGCTGCCGGCCTTTTTGAAGGAATCCGACATGGTCTGCATGCCGTCAGCCAAGGCCTGCTCGTCGCTGACACCCAAATTCCTGGCGTACTCGCGCACCTCTTGCGTGATTTTCATCGAGCAGAACTTGGGGCCACACATCGAGCAGAAATGCGCCACCTTGGATGAATCCTTGGGCAGGGTTTCGTCGTGGAAGTTGCGCGCGGTGTCCGGGTCCAGCGACAGGTTGAACTGGTCCATCCAGCGGAACTCAAAGCGCGCCTTGGACAAGGCGTCATCCCGCGCCCGCACGCCCGGATGGCCCTTGGCCACGTCGGCCACATGGGCGGCAATCTTGTAGGTGATGATGCCGACCTTGACGTCCTCGCGGTCCGGCAACCCCAGGTGTTCCTTGGGTGTGACGTAGCACAGCATCGCCGTGCCAAACCAGCCAATCATCGCCGCGCCAATGCCGCTGGTGATGTGGTCGTAGCCCGGCGCAATGTCGGTGGTCAGCGGCCCCAGCGTGTAAAACGGCGCCTCGTCGCAGTGCTTCAACTGCTCGGTCATATTGGCCTGCACCATGTGCATGGGCACGTGGCCGGGGCCTTCGATCATCACCTGCACATCTTGTTGCCAGGCCTTCTTGGTCAGCTCACCCAAGGTGCGCAGCTCGGCAAACTGGGCCTCGTCATTCGCATCGGCGCCCGAGCCAGGCCGCAGGCCATCACCCAGCGAGTAGCTGACGTCGTAGGCACGCATGATCTCGGTCATCTCATCGAAGTGCGTGTAGATGAAGTTTTCTTTGTGGTGGGCAATGCACCACTTGGCCATGATGGACCCACCACGCGACACGATGCCGGTCACACGGTTGGCGGTCAGGTGGATAAAGGCCAGACGCACCCCGGCATGCACGGTGAAGTAGTCCACGCCCTGCTCGGCCTGCTCGATCAGCGTGTCGCGGAAGATCTCCCAGGTCAGGTCTTCTGCGATACCGCCCACTTTCTCCAGCGCCTGGTAGATGGGCACGGTGCCGATGGGCACCGGCGAGTTGCGCACGATCCAGTCGCGTGTGGTGTGGATGTTTTTGCCAGTGGACAAATCCATGACCGTGTCTGCGCCCCAGCGGATGGACCAGACCAGTTTTTCCACTTCTTCTTCGATGCTGGAGGTGACGGCCGAGTTGCCGATGTTGGCGTTGATCTTGACCAGGAAGTTGCGGCCAATGGCCATCGGTTCGAGTTCGGTGTGGTTGATGTTGGCGGGGATGATGGCGCGGCCGCGCGCCACCTCGCTGCGCACAAACTCGGGCGTCATGATCTTCGGAATACTGGCGCCAAAGCTATTACCGGCTAGCCGCGCCTCGCGCTCGGCATTGCCCAGGTACTGCTCCATCCACTCCAGCTTCTGGTTCTCGCGGATGGCCACATATTCCATCTCGGGGGTGATGATGCCTTTGCGCGCGTAGTGCATTTGCGTGACGTTGGCGCCTGCCTTGGCACGGCGCGGCTGGCGCTGCAGGCCGGCGGCCTGGGCACGCAGCGCAGCCAGTGCGTCGGTTTCGCCATTCTTGAGGCCATCGTCCAGCGCGAACGGCTTGCGGCCTTCGTACAGCTCGGTGTCGCCGCGGGCGTCAATCCAGCCCTGGCGCACCAGCGGCAAGCCCTGGCGCACGTCGATGTGGGCACTGGGGTCGGTGTAGGGGCCGGATGTGTCGTACACCGTGACCGCTTCGCCATTGCTCTGCATGATCTCGCGCATCGGCACCTGGATATCCGGGCGGCTGCCGGGCAGATAGCGTTTGGTGGAGGCGGGAAGCGGCTCGCGGGTGAGCTGGATGAACTGGGCGAGTTTGTCGGGTGCGTTCACTGGAAAATCTCCGGTTAAAACCCGAAGACTCGATAGACACCAGCCCCGCAAACTCTATCAATGAGAAAGACGCCACCCGGACGATTCTTGGCCGTTGGCAGCAGTGCACTTCTTACGCTGGTATGAACCAGATCAAGTTCGCGGGTTCAGAAATCCATCTCAGCGCAACCATTGCGCACCCCGGGCAGGGCGCAGTGTACGTCAACCGCATGGGCTGCGGCCCCGGTTACGGCCTGTTCCTCAGTTCACCACCAGGCTGGCGTCCCTGAAACAGAAAGGTGATCCGCGAGATGCAATCGCGCGCCACCGTCTCACCCTGGCTCGCCGCAAGGGCCGCCATCAGGTTGGAACGCAGGTACCACAGCGCGTCAATGTCGGTCGCAAAGGTGAGCTTGCGGCGGAGCTCGGCGTTGTCAGGGCAGTATTCCTCCGCCAGCGCCAGCATCGCCCGGTGTACCTGCGAAAAAGTATCAGGAGAGCCGCTGATATCCTGGCCCAGCATGGCCCAAAAGCTGTTTCGAATGCGCATGGCAATACTCCTTTCGCCGTGGGCGGCATCCGTGCAAGGCACGCTTACCCAAACAGGCGTCCACCATCATCCGGCAATCCCGGGGCCGGCTGCAATGGTCTGTAACGGGATAGCCCCGAGTCGTGCGGGGTCTTACGATGCGTTACGTTTTGTCAGGCGCTGGCGCGTTTGCTCACTTCAGCCAGACCCTGCACATGGTTCCCCACCTGGTGGGTCCAGCGTTTGAACCACTGGCCGACCCGGTTCGCACGGGGCGCGTACAGCGGCACCAGCGCATAACGTGCGGCCACGCCATCCACAGCCGCGGGGTGGCGGTCACTCTGGATCAACACCTTGGCTTCGTGCAGGTCGATCACCGCACCCCGCACCAAGAACCGGTCCACGGCGTCCCCTGGCCGGGTCAGCCACAGGCAGCCGCCGTACACCTCAAGACGAAAACCTTCTGCGGCATTGATCAAGCGGCACTGTTGGGGCAAAAGCGTGAAGGCGGGAGAGATGTGGTGCATGGGGCAGCTCCTTGAAGGTTAGGCCTAACTGTCCGCGCTTGTGGCCTCTTTGCCCAGACACAACCTGCGCCCATGTGAGGGGCAGCACAGTCTGAATTTGGGGCATCTGTACTGCCTTGCTTGGGAAGCATCTGTGCTGCTGTTGCCAACCCCAACCGAGGGCCAAAGCATCCCGGCATGCATTAGCATGGAAACCATGAGCCCCCACCCTGTTGCCTCCACCAACACCCCTGCGCCAACCACGGTTCCGCTGTACCTGCAAATCGCGCTACACATGGCGCAAATGGTGGCCAGCGGGGCGCTCAAGATGGGCCAACGGCTGCCCTCGGTTCGCGACTCGGCGGTGCAAAACGGGGTGTCGGTATCCACTGTGGTGCAGGCGTTTCACTACCTGGAAGAACACGGCCTGGTGCAGCCACGCCCCAAGGCGGGCTACTTTGTGGCCACCGATGGCAAAGCCCTGGCCTCTACCCTGGTGCGCAAAATCGGTCACCAGAGCGCCGCACCAACCAACCCCGTATCAGCCGCCTCCGGGGTCAAACCGCTGGCCAACTTTGCCGGTTACTCCCCACAAAACAAGGTTTTTTTTGACGCCGACCGCATCCGTGTGGCCGTGAGCCGCGCCACACGCCTGAAGCGCGACACCCTGACCGAGTACGCCAGCTCTTCCGGCACGACCGCCCTGCGGGATGCCGTGGCACTGCGCGCGCTGCACCTGGGGTGTGCGCTGCGGGGAGAAAAAATCGTCATCACCGCCGGGTGCATCCACGCCATATCACTGTGCCTTCAGGCTGTGACCCAGCCCGGTGATCTGGTGGCGGTGGAAAGCCCCACCTATTTCGGTTTTTTGGACTTGCTCGAAGCCATGAACCTCAAAGCCCTGGCCATCCCCTCGGACCCACGCACCGGGGTGTCTTTGCCTGCCTTGCAGCTGGCCCTGCAAACCCAGCCCATCCGCGCGGTTCTGCTGGTGCCCACCCTGTCCAACCCACAGGGTTCGGTGATGCCTCTCACACAAAAGCGCGCCCTGGCCCAACTGGTGGCCCAACACCAGGTGCCATTGATTGAGGACGTGGTGTTCAACGACCTATTGGCCACAGATGCACGGCGCAAGGCCGTCAAAGCCTTTGACACGCAGGGCTGGGTCATGATTTGCGGCTCCTTTGCTAAAACCGTGGCACCGGGCATCCGCCTGGGATGGACAGAAGCGGGGCGCTGGAGTCAAACCGTGGCGACCCTCAAGCGGGTGCAAGGTGCTTCCACCACTGCGGTGCTCGAATATGCACTGGCAGACTTGCTCACCCAAGGCAGTTACGAAGCCCAACTGCGGCGGCTGTGCCTGCTGATGAAGCAACGCCTGGGGCAGGCGCGCCGACTGATCCAGGCCAACTTTCCAAGAGGCACACGGGTGTATGACCCCCCTGCGGGCTACACCCTGTGGATCGAATTGCCGGGCCACCTGGACGGGATGGCGCTGTTTGCGCTGTGCGCGGCGCGGAGCATTCGGATCGGTCCCGGCCAGCTGTTTTGTTCCAGCTTGCAATACCAGCACTTCGTGCGCCTGAGCTTTGCCGGTGCCTGGGGAGCCACCGAGCAAGAGGCACTGGCAGAAGTGGGCCGCCTGGCCTGCGCACTGCAAGTGGGTGAAACGGCCCCGCCAGTATCAGCCCCCGGCCCAATCGACAGAAGCGACCTCATGTGTGACCTGATGAGTGGGGATCGCGTATCCGCTCACGATTTGTGGTGACGCCAGCAGATCGGCAGGGTGCAACGTTTACGTAAGGCCCCTTCCGCACAAAACCCGGCCAAGGGTTTCCACGCGGGTCACCCGTGAACGAAGGTGCAATACTGCGCCACCTTTTGGTCCAAAAATAACCCCCCACAGGAGACATTGCATGAATACCCGATTCCGTATCGCATTTCGCATGTTGCTGCCAGCCCTTGCGGTACTGGCCTTCGGTTCAGAGGCTGCGGCCAGCACCTTGAACCAGAACGTATCCTGGACTATCGACCGGGCGGGCACCTCGACCAAATACCGCGTGGTCGCCTATGGCGACTCCATCTACGCCGGTTACAACGGCTCCACCCTCAACGCTGCCAAATTCTCGGCGCCCACGGTGGATGCGGAGTACCTCTCGGCCTTGTGGAACAGCGACATCGAGAGCGTGCGCCGCACCAAGTCCGGTGCGGTGGCCTCTGACATTTACAACAACAAGATCGTTGCCGAGAAGTCGTACATGCAGGCCAGCTCCACCCGCGCGGTCACTTTCGAGATGTGTGGCAACGATGGGCTGCAGGCGCGTACCGCCTTCAAGAAGCAAACCGGCACCTGCGACTACAGCGGCATGAACGCCGGCGTCAGCAACTGCAAGACCTATGTCGCGGCGGCCATGGATTACATCAACGCCAACGCCTACGCGGGTGTCAAGGTGAAGATCATCTCCAACCTGCACTACCCCGGCTACAACGCGGACAACGTGCAAAGCAGCTGCAAAGACGCCACGACCGGCGCCACGGTGAACCTGCGGACCACCTTCCTGCCCAAGCTGGCCACGATGAACTACTGGATGTGCGAATACGCGCGGCAAAAGGGCTTCCAGTGCACGGACAACTTCGCCGAATACATGGGTGCCGACTACGACAGCAACGGCGACGGAATCATCGACACCAATGGCCTGCGCTATGTCGCCGGCGAGAGCGAGGCCAGCTACCTGAACCGCATCACCAACACCCTGAAGCCCACGATACGTGATGCCAACGCGCACTTCGTGTCGGCCAGCAGCAGCTACGACTACATCCAGTCGGACGACACCCACCCGACTTACACCGGCGGCACGGTCACCGCCGGTCTGTTTGGCGGCACCACCGGCTCGGGCGCTCCACGCTACACCTCATTCACCGGTGGCAAGAGCCCGATCTGGAACCAGTACGGCCATGAGCGCATGGGTTGGGCGGTATCCACCTCCAACCCGTCGGCACCCTGACGGCCAGGAGCAGACCACCCCATGGAGCCGCGACGCCGCCGTGGCCCGCCACCACCCTGGCGCCCTTCCCTGGGCTACATCGCTCTTGCGGCCGGCATTGCAGCGGGCGGGCTCACCTATCTGGTGATGTCGCCCTCCTCACCCCCGAACGCTCCCGCCGTCACGGCAACCCCGGCACCTTTGCCAGCCCCAGCAAGCGCGGTGGCTCCTGATGGATCGGCCTCCGCCGCGGCATCGGGTGCCGCGACTGGCCTTCGGGTCGTGCAATCCGCAGCCCAGGAACGCGCCGTCAACGGCGACCCAACAGCCGATTTGTCCAGCTACGTGAACCCCGGCGAAAAGCCAACGATGAATGAAGTGATCACCCGACTGCACCAGGCCGGCATCGAGACCGGCCTGGGCGCCTTCTCGCCACCCGGCACCCGCCCGCCGATGATAGGGATCGCCGTACCCGAAGACTTTGTGCTGCCGCCAGGCTATGTGCGCCACCACCAGGCGACCGATGATGGCCAGCGCATCGAGGCCATCCTGATGTTCGCGCCCGACCGCGAGTTCTTTGACACGCCCAATGGCCCGGTCAAGATACCCAAAGACCGTGTGGTGCCGCCCGAACTGGCCCCGCCGGGGTTGGCCATACGGCGCATTGTGATTCCCGCGCCCATCGCATCGGCAGGCCCCGGGTCTTGAGCGACGCAGCGCCCGTTCGCCGGTCCGCCGCTCTGCGCATGCTGGCTAGCATCGCAGCCAGTGCGGCCCTGTCAGCCCTGTACGCGCAGGGCGGCGCGGCCTGGCTGCTGGGATTTGTGTTGCTCGCGCCGTGGCTGCGCTCTTTGGACGCCTGCCGGACGATGGCGGGCGCACTGCTGTGCGCCTGCGCCATGGCGCTTGCCTTCACGGCGGCAAGCTTCACCTGGTTCGGAGTCGCCATCGGCACCTACACGCAGGTGGGCGGGGCCACTGGCCTGATCATCCTGCTGCTCGCGGCGCCGCTGTTCCAGCCGCAATTTCTGGTCTTCGCGCTGGTGCGCCACGTGGCCAAGCGCCGGCACGGCCCTGTGCTGTGCGCGCTGGCAGGCGCTAGCGCCTGGATAGCAACCGAATGGCTGGTGCCCAAGCTGCTGGGCGACACACTGGGCCACGGGCTGTATCCATCGCGCCTGCTGCGCCAGGGTGCCGATGTGGCCGGTGCGGCGGGGCTCACCGCCCTGCTACTGCTGGCAAATGAGGGCGTTGCGTTGGCGATGGCGCGGTGGCGCGACGGCGCCCGGGCGATGGCCAGGCCAATGGCTCTGGCTGCGCTGGCGCCACTGCTGTTGGCGGGCTACGGCCTCGTCGTGCTCGCGGCCCGGCCGGCACCCGATGGCAAGCCGCTGCGCATGGGACTGGTCCAGTCCAACATCGTGGACTATGAACGCCAACGCCAGACCAAGGGCGCCTTGGCCGTGGTGCGCGAGGTGCTGGACACGCACTTCGCGATGAGCTACGACGCGGTGGTGCGCCAGCACGCGGACGCCGTGCTGTGGTCCGAGACCGCCTACCCCACCACCTTCGGCCATCCCAAAAGCGAAGCCGGGGCCACACTCGACCGCGAGATCCTGGACATCGTCCGTTCCGCCGGCGTGCCCTTCGTTTTCGGAACCTACGACCGCGACACGGCCGGCGAATACAACGCAGCCGCCTTTGTGGCGCCCGGCACCGGCCTGATGGGCTTCTACCGCAAGACGCGGCTCTTTCCGCTGACCGAGTTCGTGCCCGCCTGGCTGGACGGGCCGACGCTGCGTGGCTGGCTGCCATGGACCGGCACGTGGAAAGCTGGCGACGGCGCACGCGTGTTCCCGCTGCGCCTGGCCGACGGCCGCGAGATCCCGGTGCAGGCCCTGATCTGCCTCGACGACGTGGACACCAAGCTCGCCATCGACGGCGCCCGGATGGGCGCGCAAGCCATCCTGACGATGTCGAACGACTCCTGGTTCACCGACCACCCGCAGGGCGCGCAACTGCACCAGGCGGTGGCCGCGTTTCGCAGCATCGAAACCCGCCTGCCGCAATTTCGCGTCACCACCAACGGCTACAGCGCCGCGATCGACCCCACGGGCACAGTGGTCGCCGGGGCGCGCATGGGTGAACGCACCCTGGTGATAGCAGACCTGCCGGTAGGGCCAGCGCCGCGCACGCTGATGGTGGCCTGGGGCGATTGGGTCGGCCCCGTCGGTGTGGCATTCCTCGTGCTGCTGGCGGTGATGGCGGCATTTCCGGCATCGCGCACGCGCAGTGCGCAGACGGAATCGGAACGGGACGCGGCCATGGCGTTTCCCGCCAACGTCGCCATCTTGCCGCCCGCCGCCCGCATGGCCGCGGGGCTGCTGCGCGCCTTTGCGCGCGGCAGTCTGCTGGTGATAGGCATCGCGATACTGTCCAACGACAACCTGCGGGGCAACACCTTGGCACAGTTGCGCCTGTTCACCGGCTTCTTCCTGGCCCCCGAAGCCGCCGCGTGGTGTGTGTTGATGGCCTTTGCCGCGCGGGCCTCTATCGAGAGCGGTGTGCTGGTGCTGACGCGTGGTGCGCGGCGCCTCGAACTCGCGGTGACAGACATCGCCGCCATCGCGCCCTGGCGGCTGCCCCTGCCTGGCCCCGGCGCCGCGCTGCTGCTGACCTCGGGCGAGCGCTGGCATTACGGAATCGCACTGGCCAACCCCACGGCCTTGGCGCGCGCGCTGGCTTTGGCAGGCGGCCCGCCGTTAAAAGAAGACAGCAGCCCGTCGCGGGAGGCGAAGTATGCAAGTGCCCGTTTGGGCGTCCACCGCGGGCGGCTGGACCACCCGCTAACCAAGTTCGTCCTGTTCCCCCTGGTGCTGGCGCTTCCGGCGTTTCGGCTGCACCAGCACATTGCCTACGGCAGCAGCTTTGGCGAGTACTACACCTTCGGTCTGAAGGCTTACCTCACGACTTTCTCGCTGTGGTGGGCCGCATGGGCCATCGGCGTGGTGCTGACCGCCGCGGCCCTGCGCACGGCCATCGAGGGCGGCACGCTGCTGGCAGTGCTGCTGCGCCCCGCGCAAGCGGTGGAATTGCGGCGTTGGCTGGAACGCGCAGCACTCGCCCTGCTCTACCTGGGCTTACCGGCGTGGTTACTCCTGCACGTGATCGGAACCTAATTCGCAAGCAACGCGACCAGCACGTCGGCAGCGCGTTCAGACTGCGCACGGCTGACGTCCAGATGCGTCACCGCACGCACCGTGCGGGGCCCAAAGGCATTGACCAGCACGCCCCGCTCCCGCGCACGCGCGCTTAAAGCCGGCGCATCCAGCGGCATGGTCGCCGGCAGATGGAAGACCACGATGTTCGTCTGCACCGTGGCCAAGTCCAGCTGCACCGGCGCGCCTGAACCCAGACGCTGGGCAAATGCGTAGGCATTGGCATGGTCCTCGGGCAGCCGCGCCAGGTGGTGATCCAGCGCATGCAGCGCAGCGGCGCTGAAGATGCCGTTTTGCCGCATGGCCCCGCCCATGCGCAGGCGGTGCCGGTGTGCCGTTGCGATCAACGCCTTGGACCCCGCCAGCAGCGACCCACCCGGTGCGCCCAGACCCTTGCTGAACGCCACCGCCACCAGATCAAAAGGCGCGGACAACGTATCCAGCGCCACGCCACTGGCGGCGCTGGCGTTCCACAAGCGCGCACCGTCCAAAAAAGTCGCCAGCCCCAGCTCCCGCGCCACGACACAGATGCGCAGCACCTCATCCTGGGGCACGACCACGCCACCGGCCCGGTTGTGCGTGTTCTCGACCTCGACCAGCGTGGTCGTCGGGAAGATCGCAAAGTTGCGCGGCTTGGTCGCCGCACGCAACTCGTCTGCGGTGAACACCCCGCGCTGCCCGATCTCATGGATCTGCACGCCCGCGTTGGCAGCCGCGCCGCCCGCCTCGTGCCAGGCGGCGTGCGATTCAACCGAGGTCACGACCTCGTCCCCCGGCCGCGTCAAGGTGCGCAAGGCCACCTGGTTGGCCATGGTGCCGCTGGGCAACCACAGCGCGGCCTCCTTGCCCAGCATCTCGGCCACGCGGGCCTGCAGGCGGTTGGTGCTGGGGTCTTCACCATACTGGTCATCCCCCACTTCCGCCGCGGCCATCGCCGCACGCATGGCGGCGGTGGGGCGGGTTACGGTGTCGGAGCGGAGGTCGATGGGGGTGTTCATGGGCGGTCTGCTTTTTGTGGTGGAAGTTCAAACAGGTGGATTGTGCGCGGTCTTGATTACCCAGTGACCGTCCACAGCTACGCCTGCATATGTTTAGCTTCATTCACCCCCGGCCTGTTGTCAGCCGAAAACCTGTTGCAGAAATGACCATCAAACAGGCCGTAAGGAAGGCAATCGACGCAAATACTGTGTGACTTGCTTTGCCCAATGAAGATCGTCAAAAACCTCAGCTCAATGAGGTGACGGCTTCAAACTCTAAGCTGTAGGTACGACGTCCTTAGACTAGCTACCACCATTCAAACCTCTCTGTTGCAGTGATCCAATTTGGCCTAAACCGTGCAATGCGGATCCGTGGGGTGATTGGTGCGGGGGTGGCGGTTCGAAACCGTTGCCGACGCGACTAGGACCCACGTAGCAACGCGGATCCGGAGAGTAGTAACTTCCGCAGCTGTTGGGCAAGCCAATTGTGCAGTGCGTCCCAGTCAGCGAAGTCAGCATCAATGTCAGGCGTACTTGAGGTAGGTGCGTAGTTTAGTGGCCTCACCTGCGGTGGAGGAGCTCCAACTGACGCGAAGTGTTGTCGCGGCAAGTTTGAGCGGTGCGTCATTCGATTCCGAAGGTCGACCCAGAGAGCCCACTCTGGCGCCGCAGAAAGGCCCTGCAGTGCAATGACCAGGTCAGCGGCTCTGACATGTGGCTTGAGCCACGTAAGAAGTCGGTTTGGCGAGCAGGCACGCTGCTCCTTGGTGGTGAACGCAATACTGCACACGTTTGGATCGCTCGCGACCGCTGCCAGTGCATAGGTCGCGGCCTCGACGCACGACACACCCGCAGAGAACATCAGGAAGAGCGAGCGCTCCTGCTGGTAGAGGTCCTCATGGTTTCGTCCGCCTCCATACACTTCTACTGACTCCCTATGCTCTAGCCAAGCATCGGAGCTTGCGCGATAGCGCCATCCAATCAAGTTGGACGCACCTGCGAACTCCGTCCACGCCACCGATGTCTTACCCCCAGGGATGAGAACTCGACGAGCTTCGGCCATGAATGCCGTGAGTTCGACGCCCGGAAAATCGTCGGGCATTTCGAGACCGAACTCGGCGCAGTAGGTCATATCTTTTTCTTTGAGGTCTAACAATATACCCGGCGCCGCTTGGCTCTATCGCGCAGCATCTAGGGAGCGAAGTGAACGGGGTTGAGCGCCATGTTATATCTACCACCCTAGTAGCCTGAAACGCCGTCGCGTATTCAGGCGAAATCTGGTCAATGCCGAGCTCACTGTATTCGACATTTCGTTTGGTCGCGCTTTAGCCCATTCGAACTTGCTTCTAAAAGTCGGCCTCCGCGACATTGCCGCCGTCTGCCCCCACCACCCAACCCAACATCACCCGCAGAGTTTGGGGCAGTGGCCCCCGCCGATTTGCTGGCCAGCAGGACAGATGAGGCGGGGGCCACTGCCCCGAACTCTGCCACGCCGGTGCACGCATTTAAGCAGCAGGCCCCTTGAACCGCTTCTCCTTGTCATACGGAAACACGTCATGCACGTGCCCTGCCAGGATGCGGTCCTTGTGGGCTTGCCAGAACGATGCCTCCAGCAAATCCGCGTGGTGCTTCATGAAGATGGCGCGCACCGCCGGATTGCCCAGCAGGAAGGGGCCGAAGCTCTCGGGGAACACGTCGTGCGGGCCTACGTTGTACCAGACCTCGCCGGACATCTCTTCCTCCTCATTGCGCGGCGCGGGTATGCGGCGGAAATTGCAGTCGGTGATGTATTCGATCTCGTCGTAGTCGTAGAACACGACCTTGCCGTGGCGGGTGATGCCGAAGTTCTTCCACAGCATGTCGCCGGGGAAAATATTGGCGGCCACCAGGTCCTTGATGGCGTTGCCGTACTCCACCACGCCGCGCTCGATCTGCTCGCGGGCGCGCACGGCCGCCGGGCTGGTGTCGGCCGCGTTGGCGCCACCGGCGTCGAAGGCTTCCTGCAGGTAGATGTTGAGCGGGATCATGCGCCGCTCGATGTAGACGTGCTTGATGATGACTTCGATTTTTCCGTCACCATCACGGTCGCTGATCTCCAGCTGGCTGGGGGCGAATTTTTCAATTTCAGCGATCAGCTCGTCGGTAAAACGGTCGCGCGGAAAACCCACTTCGCTGTACTCCAGCGTATCGGCCATGCGGCCCACGCGGTCGTGCTGCTTCACCAGCAAATACTTGCCCATGATCTGCTCGCGCGTGGTTTCCTTCTGCGGCGGGAAGTAGTCCTTGATGACTTTGAACACATAGGGAAAGCTGGGCAGGTCGAACACCAGCATGACCATGCCCTTGATGCCGGGCGCAATGCGAAATTTGTCGGTGCTGTGGCGCTGGTGGGCCAGCAGGTCGCGGTAGAACAATGTCTTGCCCTGCTTGGCCAGGCCCAGCGCGTTGTAGATTTCGTTGCGCGGTTTGCGCGGCATCATGCTGCGCAAGAACTGCACGTACGCTGACGGAATCTCCATGTCCACCATGAAGTAGGCGCGTGCAAAGCTGAACAGTATCAGCAGGTCGTCCTCGCCAAACAGCGCGGCATCAATCACCAGCCGGGACCGCTGGGCGTGTGTGTCTTCCGCTGCATCACCCGCTGCATTTCTGTCGTCTGCCGTGCGCACCGCCGCCGGTGCCTTGGTGTGCAGGATGGGCAGCGCGAATGGGAACTCGTTGAAGCCGTTGATCAGCTTGCCGACGATGTAGCAGCCCTTGTTGCGAAAGAACAAACCCGTGAGCACCTGGATCTGGAAGTTGGCGCGCAGCTTGGCATCCCCCAGGCGCGACATCATGGATTCGTGTACCAGGCCGCAGTAGTGTTCCAGGTTGTCAAAGGGGCGCTGCAGGTCAAAGTCTTTGACCATCTGCACGAGCACGGCGGCCATGGTGTCGCGCGTGGGGTAGTAGGCGCGGTAGGTGGGCTTCTTGTCCGACTCATCGTTCTCGATGTACTCGGTGCTGACCGCCGGGCGCACGAAGATGAAGTCGTTCTGGAAATAGCTGCGGTGCAGGATCTTGGTGGTGACCGAGTTGAAAAAAGTCTCGGCCAGCTCTGGCTGGTGGTGATTGACCAAGAGGCCGATGTAGTGCAGCTTGATCTGCTGCCAGATGTCCATGGTCTGTTCGCCGGCCTTGAACTCGCGCTCCAGCCGGCGGGAGCATTCCTTGACCCGCAAATCGTAGAACTCGATGCGCTCGCGCTGGGCCCGCTGCTGGCCATGCCAGTCTGCCGTTTCAAACCGGTGCTTGGCGCGCGCCGACTCGGTGCGGAACAACTGGTAATGGCGGTTGAAGCCGTCCATCATCGCTTTGGCGATGTCGTAGGCAATCGATGAATCTAGGCGGGCTGGAAACATATTGCTACTATATTGATAGCTACCTAATCAATGTTTACGAGGGCTAGAGGCCTATTTCGCATGAATCGATTCAGTGACGGGGGATCAGGCGCACGCCCGACAACGCCTGGCGGTATAGCGCATCCAGGTCGTCCTTGCCGCTCACTGTCATGTGCAAATCCTGCAGCAGGCCGTCGTGCAGACCGTAGACCCAGCCATGCAGCGTGACGTCCTGCCCGCGCGCCCAGGCATCCTTGAGCACCGTGGTCTGCGCAACATTGACCACCTGCTCGATCACGTTCAACTCGCACAACGCGTCGGCACGGCCATGCTCGGGAATCACCTCCAGCACATCGCGGTGGCGGTCGCGCACATCCTGGATGTGGCGCAGCCAGTTGTCGGCCAGGCCAATGCGCGCACCCTCCAGCGCCGCCTGCACGCCTGAGCAGCCGTAGTGACCGACCACCATCACGTGCGCCACCTGCAGGCGCTCCACCGCGAACTGGATGGTCGACAAGGCGTTCAGGTCCGAATGCACCACCACATTGGCGACGTTGCGGTGCACAAACACCTCGCCAGGTTCCAGCCCGGTGATCTGGTTGGCGGGTACGCGGCTGTCGGAGCAGCCTATCCACATGTAGCGCGGTTTTTGCTGGGCCTTGAGGTTGGTGAAGAAGCCGGGGCGCTCGGACTCCATCTGGGCGGCCCAGGCGCGGTTGTGGGCAAAGAGATCGTTGAGTTTGGTTGACATGAAGAGCCCTATTTTTTGAGAGATATACGCACGTTCCAGTCGAGCAGGCCATAGCGGGCCCGCTCCTGCTGGTCGTCCAACGCGTTGAATTGGCAGTCGGTACCGGCCGGTTTGTCAGCCGAAGCGGGTGCCGAGCTGCAGGCAAAGGAATTCGGGTTGCCCAGTTGCCACAGGCCCTGGGCGTTGCGCGCCTCGCCGGTGAAGAACAGGATGCGCGGCGCATCCAGCGGCGTGGCCTCTGGCGCGCGCAGCAGGTTGCGCCCGGCGTTGATGTAGGGGCCGCTCACGCCCACCAGCGGCAACAGGGTGTTGAACATGTCGCGGTGGCTGGCCGGCAAGGCTTGCTGCGGGCCGCACTGCGTGCCCCCCAGCCCCTCGCCCCAGACCACGAATGGCACCTGGCGCTGCAGGTAGCGCCGGGGCGCCTCGGCATACATGCCAAAGGAGCGCACATTGTGGTCACCCGTGGCGGCGATGATGGTGTTGGCCTTGAGCGGCCCTTTCTGCACATCCTGCACAAAGCCGCCCAGCAAATCGGCGGCGTAGTGGTATGAGTCCAGATTGAGCATCAGCGTGTCGGACGTGGTCTCGCCCTTCCATTGCGCCATGTCGCGCGGCACGCGCTGGTAGTCGGCCGGCAGGTCGTAGGGTGGGTGGTTGGTGCTGGTCAGCACAAATACAAAGATGGGCTTGTCCACCGGCTGGGCGGCCAGACGCTTGTTCAGGTACTTGAAGACGTAGCTGTCCCACACACCCCAGATGCCGAGGTTCGCGTCGGGGTACTGCTCCTTTAGCGTGTTGGCGTCGATCACCTCGTCAAAACCCTGCACCGCCAGCACGCGGTTCAGGTCGCGCCAGCCGGAGCGGGCCGAGGTGACAAACAGCGTCTGGTAGCCCGCATCCTTGACCACTTTGGGAATGGCCCACGGAATCGGCTTGCGGCCGACATCGCCCAGGGTCAGCGGGGTGATCGGCGTGGAGAAAAGAATCGCCTCCAGCGAAGGGTGCGTGCCGGCATGGGCCGAGTCGAAATTGCTGAAGTGGCAGGCCTTGTCGAGAGTCGGTGCCAGACGGCCCAGCACGTCGAACTTCGGCCCCTGGTACAGCATGGGCTCGGCGCTCCACGACTCCATCAGGAAGAACACCAGGTTCTTCTTCGGTGTGCCGGCCGGCAGGGCCGCGTGGGCGGAAAGCGCGGCCTTGATTTCTGCATCGCTGCTGTGGGGCAGGCCCAGCACCTGGGCTGCGGCCTGGGCCGAGTCAAAGCCCATGGCCTTGAGACCGGCGAGCGGGTTTTGCAGGTTCTGCGACTGGCCGCGGCTGTCCCACGCATATTTGAGCGCAATGGGGCCGTTGGGCACCATGTCGTTGAGGAACTGCGAAGTGGTGACCGTGAGGTGCTGGCGCTGCAGCGCCATCTCGCGGATCGTGCCCTTGCCGGCAAAGAGCAGTGCAAAGAACACGACGATGGCCAGCACCAGCTTGATGGCGGCATGGTGGGACTGCAGCACGGCATCCGGTTTGAGGCGCACCACCAGGGAGCGGTGCAGTGCCACCGAGCCGACCGTCAACACCGCGGCCAGCAGCAGAGTCCAGATCACCGGAAAGTCGCGCCAGATGGTCTGCAGCACGGCGGTGGTGTCGTCTTCCACCAGGCCAAACACCAGCGAATCAATGGGGGTCTTGTAAAAGCCGAAGTAATGCAGGTTGACCAGGGACAGCATCACGTACAAAAACGCCACCCCGGCGGCGATGCGCCCCTGCACCTTGCCCGAGACCCAGGGCAGCACCAGCAGTAGCAAAAAGCCCGCCACGGCGCTGACCTTCAGATCGAAGCGGAAGCCCTGGACCAGCACACTGGCCAGGTCGGTCGTGGAGACGTGGTATCCGCTGGGCCAGAAGTAAGCCAGTTGCCCCAGGCGGATCAGGGACAGCGCCACCACCAAAGGCACGATCAGCACCCATGCACGCAGCAGGCCGCGCAGCAGGCCGCGCGGAATGGCGTGGAAAAAGGAACTCAGTGTGCGGGCAATGGGGGATTTCATCAGCCCTACATTGTCTCAGCGAACAGTTCCCGGCCGATCAGCATGCGGCGAATCTCCGATGTACCCGCACCGATTTCGTACAGCTTGGCGTCGCGCCACAGGCGGCCCAGCGGGTATTCGTTGATGTAGCCGTTGCCGCCAAAAATCTGGACGCCCTCGCCGGCCATCCAGGTCGCCTTCTCGGCGGTCCACAGGATGACGGAGGCGCAGTCCTTGCGTACCTGGCGTACGTGCTCGACGCCCAGCAGGTCCAGGTTCTTGGCCACGGTGTAGGCAAAGGCGCGACCGGCCTGCAGCACGGTGTACATGTCGGCAACCTTGCCCTGGATCAGCTGGAACTCGCCAATGCTCTGGCCGAACTGCTTGCGGTCGTGGATGTAGGGGATGACGTTGTCCATGACGGACTGCATGATGCCCAGCGGGCCGCCGGTCAGCACGGCGCGCTCGTAGTCCAGACCGCTCATCAGCACCTTGGCGCCGCCATTGACTTGGCCCAGCACGTTGGCGTGTGGCACTTCCACGTTGTTGAACACCAGCTCGCCGGTGTGGCTGCCGCGCATGCCCAGCTTGTCGAGCTTTTGCGCGATGCTGAATCCGGGCATGCCCTTCTCGATCAGGAAGGCGGTGACGCCGCGCGCGCCCAGTTCGGGCTCGCTTTTCGCGTAAACCACCAGCGTGTCAGCGTCGGGGCCGTTGGTGATCCACATCTTGTTGCCGTTGAGCAGGTAGTAGCCGCCCTTGTCCTCGGCCTTGAGCTTCATGCTCAGCACGTCGGAGCCGGCACCGGGCTCGCTCATGGCCAGCGCGCCCACGTGCTCACCACTGATCAGCTTGGGCAGGTACTTCTTGCGTTGGGCGTCCGTGCCGTTGCGCTTGATCTGGTTGACACACAGGTTGCTGTGCGCGCCGTAGCTCAGACCCACGGAGGCCGACGCACGGGAGATTTCTTCCATGGCGATCATGTGCGCCAGGTAGCCCATGTTGGCGCCGCCGTATTCCTCACCCACGGTGATGCCCAGCACGCCCAGGTCGCCCATCTTGCGCCACAGGTCCATCGGGAACTGGTCGTTCTTGTCGATCTCGGCGGCGCGCGGCGCGATCTCGGCTTGTGCAAATTCGCGCACCGCGTCGCGCAGGGCGTCAATGTCTTCACCGAGTTGGAAGTTCAGTCCGGGTAGGTTGTTCATGGGGATCTCCTCGTTATTGAAATGGGGTGGGTGATGGGGTCTGGGCTGCCAAAAGGCTGGCTCAGGCTTTGGTGGCCTTGGCCGTTTTTGCCGGCTTGACGGTCTTGGCCAGCAGGGCCCGCGCTTCTTTCTCGTGGGTCTTGAGCTCGTCCAGATTCGCCTGCAGGTCGGTCATCTGCGACTCCAGCTGTTTGCGGTGTGCCGCCAGCACATCGAGAAACTTCTTCAGCTGTGCACCCGTGTCGCGCGGGCTGTCGTACATCTGGATGATTTCCTTGGCCTCGGTCAGCGACAGGCCCAGGCGCTTGGCCCGCAGCGTGAGTTTGAGGCGCGTGCGGTCGCGTCCGCTGTAAACGCGTGAACGCCCGCCGGGGCCGGTTCGCTGGGGCTCCAGCAGCCCCAGGTCTTCGTAAAAGCGGATGGCGCGGGTCGTCAGGTCAAACTCGCGGGCCAGATCGCCAATGCTGTAGGTGATGCTCATGTTTGGGGTGAACAACGGAGACAGTGCCTTGAAAAGACCCCGCCTAGAATGCCCATTTTGTTGACGTTTACGTAAACGTCAATTATGTAATAAAAAGGCGCGCCCATGAACGAACTGGAAATGCAGCTCCATTACCCACTGGGCGACAAGCTGGCGCCCAGCGGCGGCACGCTGACAGTGGCGCCCGGTGTGAAGTGGATCCGCATGTCGCTGCCCTTTGCGCTGAACCATATCAACCTGTGGCTGCTGCGCGACTGCATAGACGGCATCGAGGGCTGGAGCATCGTCGACTGCTGCATACACCGGGATGAGGCCAAGGCCCAGTGGGAATCCATCTTTGCCAACGAACTCGAAGGCCTGCCCGTTCTGCGCGTCATCGTCACCCACATGCACCCAGACCACATTGGCTTGGCGCATTGGCTGTGTGAGCGCTGGAATGTGCGGCTGTGGATCAGTGCCACCGACTACAACGTGGCGCGCCTGGGTTGCCTGGGGCCGACCGGCTTTGGCGGCGACCGCGCGGCGGAGTTTTTTGCGTCCCACGGCCTGAACAGCCCCGAGGCGGTGGAGCAGATCAAGGGCCGCACGGGCTACTTTCCGTCGCTGGTGCCGTCGGTGCCACCGCAGTACCGCCGCCTGATGGACGGCATGCTACTGAGCATTGGCGGGCGGGCGTGGCGCTGCATCAGCGGCTATGGGCACGCGCCCGAGCACATCGCGTTGTACTGCGACGAATTGAACGTATTGATAGGCGGCGACATGATGCTGCCGCGCATCTCCACCAATGTCAGCGTCTACGAGCAGGAGCCCGAGTCCAACGCACTGGCGCTGTTTCTGGACTCCATCGACAGGTTTCGCGCGCTGCCCGAAGATACGCTGGTGCTGCCGTCCCACGGCAAGCCCTTCACCGGCCTGCACACGCGCATCGCGCAGTTGCATGACCACCACCGCGAACGCCTGGCCGAGGTGTTGGAGGCCTGTACCGCACGCCCCTGCAGTGCTGCCGACATCCTGCCAGTGATGTTCAGGCGCGCCTTGGACATGCACCAGACCACCTTTGCCATGGGTGAGGCGGTGGCCCATCTGCATGCCCTGTGGTTTGGCGGCAGCTTGCAGCGCACGGTCGATACGCACGGCGTCTTCCGGTTTGGTTTGGCCAGCTAGTTTGGCTTGCCTACACTGCGGGCCACGCGAAAGCCACTGGCGTTAAAGCGGAAGTCGGGCGTAAACCAGTTCCGGCTGGCGGATCGCAAACCCGCCGGGTCGCCCACCCAGGCGCCGCCGCGCATCACGCGCTTGTCTGCACTGCACTTGGCCTCCCACGGGCTGCCGTTGGCAGGCGCACCGGCATAGGTGTCGTGCTGGCAATCCTGCACCCACTCCCACACATTGCCGTGCACGTTGTACAGGCCAAACGCGTTGGCG